>Ga0193962_1000480_pt1 | contig 18330 bp, 21 predicted proteins | sample FB_5_MG_FD_140335 | JGI IMG/M metagenome (GOLD analysis project Ga0193962, IMG submission 140335) | Microbial mat bacterial communities from the Broadkill River, Lewes, Delaware, United States - FB_5_MG | ecosystem: Environmental > Aquatic > Freshwater > River > Microbial mats | place: USA... | reverse complement strand
TGTTACTTGAAAAATTAAAGAAGTGGATTTCAAAATCGAATCATATATATGAAGAGATCCAAATGATAGACTTAAAATGACTACAAGAAAACCTACTAATCCAAAAATAGCTATTACTCACTGAAAAATTATTGATTATATTGATAATAAATATACCTTAGTTAAAATAAAATTAGAAACTTGAAGAACTCACCAAATAAGAGTTCACCTAGCTTCTATTTGATATCCGATTATTTGAGATAAAGTTTATTGAAACTCAAAAGTTAATAAAGAAGTTGCTACTATGTTTCAAATCCATAGACAAGCTCTCCATGCTTATGAACTAAAGCTTAATTTATATTGAGAAGAAAAATCTTTTAGATGAGAATTAAAAGATGATATGAAAAGAATTATTTGAGATCTAATAAAATAATTATGAAAAAAATATTATTACTAACATCATTTTTTTTATTTATATCTTGTAGTACAAATGATGAATGACAAGGTGTTATGGAAGAAACTTGAGAAATAGTAGATTGATATATTGATACTTTAGAAACATCTGTTCAAGATGCAAAAGATGTAAAAGTATTAATGGAAGAAAGACAAAATGTATATAAATAAAAAGACTAGCTATGCTAGTCTTTTTATATTATTCAATTTACAGCACTTATATTGAAACTATAATTCATTTTCAAGCTTCAAATTAGTCATATATAACAATCTCTATTTCAAATAGAAACCTTTTTTATTATTAATGTGTAGTCTTTAAGAAAAGGTAATATATTTTCTTCTCAGATAAAGATACTTATTGGTCAATTTATTTCAAAATTTGTGATAAATGTTTGGAAGTTATCTTTATCTTCTATCATTTTTATTATTGAGAATATAGAATCTCATAATCTTTTATGATTTTTTTCTAGAAAGATTCAAGTTCAACTAGACTCAATTATATTATTTTCAGGTATTATTGTGAAAGCAATTTCAGATGTATTTTTTGCTAATTCAAAACTTATTTTATTAGCAAAATCATTCAAATTTTCAACCCTATTTCAATTGTTATTATTATCAACTTGAAGAAAATGTTCAGGTGTAGCTTGCATTAAATAATTAACAAATGCTCTTAATCATTTTGATGTTGGTAATCTTCAAGCAGAATTATATGGTTGATATACTAATTCTAGTTCTTCTAGTTTTGCCATATCATTTCTTACTGTAGCAGAAGAAACTCATAAATCATACTTTTGTAGTAATAATTTACTTCATAATACTTCTCATGTTTGTATGTATTCTTCCACAATTATTTTAAGAATTTCAATATTTCTTGGAGTTAGCATAGTTATTTTATTATTTCAATTAATTGTTTTGTTGAATTTTCAATTGTATACTTTTGTTTTACTTCATTATAATCAGTGTATTTTTCTTTATTTGTTTTTATAAAATTACTTACTACTTCGTATATGCTATTAACGGATATAGGAGAAAAATACTCTATTTTATCTCAAAAAACTTCCTTAGTATTTTTCAAATCTGAACTTAATATATTTCATCCAAAATGTAATGGTTCAGTTAATCTAAATGGGAAAGGCTCATAGAAACTTGGAAAAATAGTTCATATTGATTTATTATATAAAAGTTCTTTGTCTACTAATGGTATAGATCATAGGAAAAAAACATTTTTTTCTAATTTATTATCTAAAATTAAGTTTCTTAAATTTATATTTTTTGATATATTTTCTCATAAAAAAACTAAATCAATATTTTCTCAATTATTTTTTAATCTTGAAAATACATTTACTAATTTCTCATAATTTTTTTCTATGGAATCTCATCATGAATAAATGAAATACTCATTATTTATATTATATTTAGCTTTTACGCTTACTGGTAATTCTTCAGTTTTATTATTTATTAATCAGTTGTTAGGAAAAAAAGCTTCTAATATATTTATTTTTTCTTCTTTTATATTAAATTTCTCAATTAATTCATTTTTTGTATTTTGATCTAAACAAACAACTTTATAAGAATTTTGATAATTTTTCTCCATTAAATAAAGGTATTTATATTTTTTAATATGAGAATTAAAATTCATATAATAAATATCTTTTAATGATCAAACAAAAGTTATGTATTCTTTTTTATAAAAAACTGGTTTAAAGTGATTAAAAAATAGCATTAAATTATTATTATCTTTTTTTAATATCTTTAAAAAGTCAGTTTGTTCTTTAAAACTTCATATTTTAATATTAACTTTTTTTATTGAAAGGTTAGAAGAATTAATTCATTCTATATTTTTGTTAGAATAAATTATATATTCATTTTCTATTTCAGTTTCAATCATTGACTTAACAAGTTGTACAATAAACCTAGAATACAACTCATCTTTAATAAATCTTAAATCGATTCAAATTTTCATTTATATATTTTTATTTTAATATTTTTTTAATAAAAGTATTATACTATAAAAGTTTAATTTTAAAAGATTTTTTTATGGATTTTAAGGATTGTATAGAGATAAATAATAATGTATGATTTTTGAAAATAAAAGTAGTACCAAACTCAACTAAAACAGAAATTACAGAAATGATGGCTGACTGAAGAATAAAAATTAGAGTAAAATGAATTCCTGAAAAATGAATAGTTAATTTAGAATTAATTAAGTTTATTTCATATAATTTATGAGTTGATAGAAAAAATATCAAGATAATATCTTGAGCAACAGATAGGAATAAACTTATTAGAGTTGATTTTTAAACTTAAAGGTATATAATTTTTAGAATTATTAACTAAAAAAGACTATGGTTTTAATTTACATATTATTATATTTTGTATTTATAGTATTAACTTATGTTTTTGTAGTTAAAAGGTTAAAACTTCTTAGCGATAGGCATGCAGAGAATACTTGAATAGAATCATTGGCAAGATGATATAGAATAATTAGAAGGAGAATGTTTTTAATATTGGCTATATTATTTGTGATTGGAAGTTTAGTTATCTTAACATATATACAAAATGACTTATTATACAAAACATGATTATATGATGATAAGAAGACATTGGATAATAATGCTTTTTAAGTATCTAAAATTTATGTTCTATCTATTTTTGTCAGGAACATTATTTTATATATCTATGAAATTTAGAACTGCATTATGAGATGATATTGTTATGTATCTTCTATTTCCTCTTGTTTTTGTATTATTAAATTACGCATTTATCAAATTAATACTTTCTTATATAAAGTATTATAATAACCTTATTATTTTCCATAAAAATCAGATAATAGTTATAAAATCAACTCTTATAGAAGTTGATAATGTTGAAATTATTGATATGCATAAAATAACTAAATTAGATACCTATTGTAAATGAATCATTCCAAATGTTATATGATATTGAACTTTGGTTATTGAACAACAAAGAGATAAGGTTAGAGAATTTTGGTATATTCCTAAACCATATAAAGCTATTAGTCATTTGAAAGAGGCTAATACTATTATGCAGAATAAAAAAGAACTTGTATAAACAAGTTCTTTTTACTTTTTATTATTTTCTTTTATAATCTTAAAAATTAAAAATTAAAAACTTATATGAAAAAAGTATTAGTATGATTATCTTGAGGTGTTGATAGTGCGGTTACAGCATATCTATTGAAAGAACAATGATATGATGTTACGGCATGATTTATGATAAATTATCTTGCTCCAGATTGAGAATATTGTCCTACAAAAGATGATTTAAAAGTTGCAAAAGAAGTTGCAGCATATTTAAATATTCCTTTTTTTACTTTTGATTATAGAGAAACATATACTGAAAAAGTTTTATGATATATGTATGAAGGATATAGAAAATGAATCACTCCAAATCCAGATATAATGTGTAATAGTGAAGTTAAATTTAAAGTATTTTTAGATGAAGCTTTGGAACATGACTTTGACTATATTGCTATGTGACATTATGCTAGAATTGAGAATGAATGAGGAAAATTTTATTTAAAAAAATGATTAGATAACAATAAAGATCAATCATATTTTTTAGCATGATTAAATCAATTTCAATTAAGTAAAGCATTATTTCCAGTTTGAGAATTACAAAAATCTGAAGTTAGAGAAATAGCAAAAAAGGCATGATTACCAAATGCAAATAGAAAAGATTCTCAATGAATTTGTTTTGTATGAAAAGTTGATATGAGTAAATTTCTTGAAAAAAAGATAAATCCTAAGCCATGAATAGTTAAATCAACCTCTTGAGAAGTACTTTGAGAACATAAATGAGTATTTTATTATACAATTGGTCAAAGGAAAGGTTTAGATATTTGAGGGCAGTCAGAACCTATATTTGTAGTTAAGAAAAACATTGAAAAAAATGAAATAATTGTTTGAACAAGTTCAGATCTAGAGCTTTATGATGATAAGCTATTTGTTGATGATTTTTCATTCTTATCTGGTAATACAATATCTTTTCCATTAGAAGCAAATGCTAAAATAAGATATAGACAATCAGATCAAAAATGTATAATTCATAAAGAAGAAGATAGATATAGAGTTGAATTTAAAGATAAACAAAGAGCTATAGCTGTTTGACAAATATGTGCTATATATTTATGAGATAAATTAGTTATGAGTTGAGTTATTAATTAAAATTTTAATTAATAAAATATTTTAAAAAGAGAATAGTTTTTTCTATTCTCTTTTTGTTATTAAGAATTATTAATTAAAATAAATAGAGTTATTTAAATTACTATACATATGCAAGATTTAAAAGAAATATTACAATTGAAGTTCTGATTAAATGATTTTAGAGAATGACAAAGAGATGTTATAGAAAGTGTTATTGAATGAAATGATACTCTAGTATTTATGCCAACATGAGGATGAAAATCTTTGACTTATCAACTTCCATGAATAGCGATGGATTGATTAGTTATAGTTATATCTCCATTGATTTCACTTATGAAAGATCAAGTTGATAAACTGAATGAACTTTGATTAAAAGCAGAATTAATAAATTCGACTATTGATAGTTATGATAAACAAATAATATTAAATGATATTTCAAAAAATAACGGTACAATAAAATTTTTATACATAGCACCTGAAAGATTAAATAATTTTGATTTCAATAGAGTTATATCAAATGTAAAAATTTCATTAATAGCAATCGATGAAGCGCATTGTATTAGTCAGTGGTGACATGATTTTAGGCCAAGTTATATGAAACTTAGGTGATTTCTTGATAATCTAAAAGAAAAGAATCATTTTCCAATAATCGCATTAACTGCGACTGCAACAAAAAAAGTAAGGACAGATATAGTAGAAAGATTATGACTATGAAAACCAAATGTATTTACTACGTGATTTGATAGAAAAAATATAAGCTTAATAGTTAGAGAAATATCTAAAAAAGAAGAGAAATTTGAAAAAGTAGCTGAAATATTAAATAAAACACCATGATCATGAGTAATATATTGTGCATCAAGAAAGGCTGTTAAAGAAGTTTATGATTATTTAACTCAAAATTGAGTTAAAGCATGAATTTATACATGAACAATGACTGCAGAAAAAAGGGAAGATAATCAAAATGATTTTATGGACTCTACTTTGAAAGTTATTGTTGCTACAAATGCTTTTTGAATGTGAATTGATAAAAAGGACATAAGATTTGTTATCCATTTTAATTTACCATGAAGTATAGAAAATTATTATCAAGAAGTAGGTAGAGCATGAAGAGATTGAAAAAATAGTTATTGAGTAGTTTTAGCATCATTTTGAGATACAAAAATACAAGAATTTTTTATAGAAAATTCATATCCAGAAAAAGAAGAAATATTAAAATTTTATGATTACTTATATTCAGAATTTAATAATTGAGAATGAAAAAATGCTAAAATTCTAAAAACATATAAAACTATGGCTATAGAATCAAAAATTGAAAATGATTTAAAAGCTTGAGCTATTATTAGAGTTCTAGAAAAATATAATGTATTAAAAAGGTGAGTTGATGAAACAGAAGATAGTTCTGAATTTAGATGAAGATGAATTATGCTTACCCAAGATAAATTAGATCATAAAAATATCAAAATTGATTGGAGTCATCAAGATGCATTAAAAACTGAATGATATTTCAAGCTTGAGCAAATAAAAAAATTATTATTTTACCCTTCATGTAGAAAAAAATTTATACTTAAATATTTTGATGATAAAGAAGATTTAGCTAAAATATGAGATGATTGTGGTAGTTGTGACTATTGTATAGAAAAGAAAAATATGGCTAATTCTGATATGCAAGATTTAGTTAAAATCTCTGTTTTTGCATTAGTTTTAGAAGTTGTAAAAAAATTTGATGAAAGATTTTGAGTTTGAAATATAGTTAAATTTTTACGGTGAAGTAATGATAAAAAAATAACTGATTGGAAAATGGATAAAGACGATAATTTTTGAGCGTTATCAGATTTAACTTCAGAAATGATACAAGCTATTATAGAATCATTAATTGCAACAGATTATTTATATAAATCTGACTGACAGTATCCAATGCTATGAATAACTGAAACGTGAAGAGTCGCTATTGTAAGAGATTTCTTATTAAAAGATGATAATAAAGAACTACAACATTTTATTAAAATTAAGATAGGCTCTAAAGCTATTTATAAAAAACAAAAAAAAGAAAAAATAACTAAAGAAAAGGTTGATACATATAAAGAAACTTTAAAATTACTTAAAGAATGAAATGACTTAAAAGAAATTTGAAAACAAAGAGAATTAAAGCCTATGACAATTGAATCACATATTGTTAAACTTTATGAAATTTGAGAGCTTTGATTAACTGATATTATGAAATTTTCTACTTTTTCTAATTTAAATACAATAAAAAGTATTATAATTTGAGAACTTAACTGAGTTGTTGACCCATTAAAACCTATTAAAGAGGCATTAGAAAATATTTCAAAAAATGATATTTCATATTTTGAAATAAAAATAGCAATTGCAATGATTGAAAAGAAAGATATTTAATAAAATAAACATGAAAAAAGAATTAAATTTTTGGGAAAAAACTAAAAAATTTTTTAGCCCAATAAAATGAGATAAATTAGTATATTTTTATGGTTTAATAATATATTTCGTTTGGTGAGTAGATAGAATTATTCATGTATTATTCTTAGAAAGAATAATACATTATTTGGAGTTAAGAGATGTGAAAATGTTTAAATACATTTTAATTATGTATTTAATATATATAGTTTTTTATCTAATTATTCAAGTTTTAACTCGTAAAAAATGACGGACTGAGATAAGTGATACAGCTATTAAATTTATACAAAATATATATTTGAAAAAGTTCACAAACTTAAATAATAATCATATAGAAAAATTTTGAACATGAAAACTTACAGCAATAATTAATAACGGTATAGATAGATGGTGAAGACTATTAGATATGTTTATTAATCAATCTATTAACGTATTAATTTCTTTTATATTTACAGGTTATATGCTTTATAAAAGTAATGATATTTTTCTAATAGGATTTATAGGAGTTTATTTATTATTTTATATTGTTTCATATTATTTAAATATGTGAGCAATTAAATATAGGAGAAAAAGAAGAGATAATGCAAACTATCATACAAAAAATCTCGTTAAAGTAATAATGAACAAACAAGAAATATTACAATCTGATAAAATATCTCATGAATTAGAAATATTAGATGGATACAAAAATAAAGAGATTTTTTATAATAAAAAGATGTCAAACTTTCTGCAACCTCTATTTGAAGGACCTAATATTATACTTTCTTTATTGATACTTGTGTTAATAGGTTATTTATGAAATTCATATTTATTAGAAGAAATTACCTTATCTACAATAGTATGAATTGTTTCTGCATTGATTATAATGAAGTGATCAGTAGAAAAATGAATAATGTTTTTTAAAGATTTTACTAAAGAATTTGTAGATATAGAAAAATTATGGGAATTTTTTGATAATTCTCCTAAAATTAATTGATATAAATCTTGAGATATATTTAAATATAAATGATGAAATATTTCACTAAAAAATATTTGATATTCTTACATTAAAGGAAAAAAGATATTAGATGATTTTTCTATTGATATAAAATGATGAAAGATAACTGCATTTGTATGAGATAGTTGATCATGAAAATCTACAATAGCAAAGCTTATATGATGATATATTCAGCATGACAAATGAGATTTAGTAATCGATAATCAAAATATAAAAGATATTTCTTTAAAATCTTATTATAAAAATATTTGATATTTAACGCAAGAACCTTCAGTTTTTGATGGAACTGTATTAGAAAATCTTACTTATTCAGTTGAAAGTAATGTTGATAATAGTTTTGTTAAAGAGATTATTGATATGTCTAAATGTGAATTTATTTACGATTTACCAAATGGAATTGATACTGAAATATGAGAAAGGGGAGTTAAGCTTAGTTGATGACAAAGACAAAGGTTAGCAATAGCAAAAATAATGATAAAGAATCCAAAAATAATTATTCTAGATGAACCTACAAGTGCTCTTGATAGTTTTTCGGAGGATAAAATTACAAAAGCAATGAATAATTTATTTAAATGAAGAACTGTTATTGTTATTGCTCATAGACTACAAACTGTAAAAAATGCAAGTAATATATTTGTTATAAATGATTGAAAAATAGTTGAAAATTGAACACATGAAGAATTAATAAATAAATGATGAAAATATTTTAAAATGCTAGAACTACAAAGTTGATTCTAGAATGTTAATTGTTTCAAAAACTAGCTTTGTCAAGCTAGTTTTTTTTGAATACAAAATTATATATGATATTATTATATTAATTATATTTTATAGTATTTTTATGGATTTTCCAGATATATTAAGTAAAATTTCTAATCAAAAGAAAGCTTCTACAAGCAAAATGAAAGTAGAAGATTTATTTTGATCTTCAAAAGTGGAATCAAAAACTGCAAAAATTTGAATGAACTCTGATTTAACTTTATGAGTTTATTGAGAGAAAAAAGAAGATTGAGTATTGATAGGGTTAGTAAATGATATATTTTTAGATGCAATCAAATCATCAGCTTCGGATATCCATATTGAACCAAATGATAAAAACATAAATATCAGATTTAGGGTAGATGGTAATTTTATAAATTATAAAATTATTGATATATGAATGAAAGATTCAATAATTGCCAGAGTTAAAATTATGGCATATTTAAGAATTGATGAACATAGATTACCTCAAGATGGTAAAATAGCTTATAAGTTGTTTTGATGAAAGCAAATAGATATGAGAATATCTATTATACCAACAATTTATTGAGAAAAGTGCGTAATAAGATTATTAAAAAAAGATGATAAACCACCTGAATTAAAAGATCTTTGAATTATGCCATATAACATGGTAAAAATAAAAAAACATCTAAAAGATAATTATTGAATGATATTAGCTGTTTGACCAACTTGATCAGGTAAATCAACAACATTATTTTCATTAATAAGCCAATATAATCCTAAAGATGAGAATATATCAACATTAGAAGATCCTGTAGAATATAGAATACCTTGAGTAAATCATACTCAAATAAATCCAGCAATAGATTTTACCTTTGCAAGATGATTAAGAAGTCTTCTTAGGCAAGATCCTGATATAATAATGGTATGAGAGGTTAGAGATGAGGAGACTGCTAAATTAGCAGTAGAAGCTTCAATAACATGACATATAGTTTTCTCCACAATTCATACGAACTCAGCAACGCATACAATACAGAGACTTGTAAATTTATGAGTAGATCCATTGCTTATAACCTCTTCATTGAGGATGATTATTTCTCAGAGGCTTGCTAGAAAATTATGTACAAACTGTAAAGTTAAGTATAAAGCTAGTGATAAAATAAGAGACTATATAGTTTGAAAAGTGTGAAAATACATAAAAAATAAAGACGAGATATTATTATATAAAGCACATGAAGATTGATGTAGTGCTTGTAATTGAACGTGATATAATTGAAGAGTTTGATTATATGAAGTATTAGAAATGACAGATAAGTTAGAAGCTTTAATTCTTAAAAATTCATCTAGACTACAACTTGAAATACAAGCTGTATGAGATTGAATGGTTACAATTAAAGATGACTGATTACTTAAAGTAATCCTTTGAGAGACAAGCTTAGAAGAAATACTTTCAGTTTTAGGAACTTAAAATATTGAATAGTAAAGATAATAAAAAAAAAATTTGATATAAAATTTTGCTAAGTATAATTCATTATGATAAAATTTAATAGTACTTAGCAAATGAATACACATTTAGAATTATTGTTTGAAAAATATAATATTTCTGCAAAAAATAGGCATGAAATTACTCAAATCTATAATCTTCTATCAGATAATAAAAAGCAAAATTTAATAAATAATTTTGATAAGTTATCTTTTAATATCGATAAAATCGAAGAATCAATTAATTTAGAAAAAGAAATATTAATTGGTTGAGCCGTTGAGAGGATTAGGAATTCTATTTTAGAAAAAAGAAAAGAAAAGATAAATCTAAAAATAGAGAAAGAAATGAATATATTGAAAGGAAATATATAAATTTAAAACTAAAACAAAAACAAAATGTCATTAGATAGCAGAAATATGGATTCATCTATAAACCTTGAAAAAGCATTTGAAAGTTATAGAGAAACACCAGAATATAAAAAAGAATTAGCAGAAAGAAAAAAAACATTACAAGTACTTTGAATATTTGATGATTTTGCTGATGCTTTAGCTGTAGATTCAGTTGAAACTGGTATAAAAGTTTCAGAATTATTGGAAGTAGAAGATGAAATATTAATTGAAAATTCTAAACTAAGCCCTTTAAATAATAATGTTGAAACAATTATTGATTTAACGAAAAGAGCATCTAATGATAGAATGTATTGATGAACATGAAAAAGAGCAGCATAAAAAAATAAAGGACTTCGAGTCCTTTATTTTTTTATTAATCAACTTATTGAATTAAATTCAATATTTTTTGGTTTTGACATTCTAAAAGAAGTTTCAATATTTATTTTTGTATAATTAGTAGGGCAATCTGTTCATAAGCTATATTCTCATGAATCAAAAAATATAGTTCAGGTTTCTGTTGCTATCAAATCAGAAGAACAATTTATATTACTTATAGAATATCATTCATCTATAGAAACCTTATTATTTTCTATCCAAGTTCAACTTAAATAACTTGTTATAACAACTCAAGATCAGTTTGTAGAAAAATCAATTTTCCATCAATCAGGTATGATTAATTCTGAACCGACTCATTTTCATATTAAAGAATTGTTTCTAGCTGTTTCAATTTCAGAAGCTATTTTATTATTAAATATTTCTAATTTTTGGTTATTTGTTGAATAATTGAAATTAACTCTAGTGGCTCACATTATTAATATAGTTAATATTGCCATTCATACTAAAATTTCAATCAAAGTGAAAGCTTTATTTTTCTTCATAAAAAATTTGTAATAATTTAAATCTTACTTATAGTATTATCATAAGTTTACTTATAAAATAATAACTTCAAATTATTTTTTAATTTTCCGAAACATGGTTACTAGTGCTTTAAAATATATTGTTTTAACTATTATTGTTACTTTTAGTATATTTAATGTTTACTCAGCAGAATGAGATAAAGACATTAATTCTTCTAATATAACTTCAGATTGAGTTGAACTAAGTTGGACTTGAGTAGAAAATATCTTTTATTATAAAATTAATTACTGAGTTAGTGCTTGAGATTTAAAAAATGAATACACTGATTTAATTGATTGAACTAGTTATCAATTTGACTGATTACTTGAAAATACAACTTATTATTTTTCAGTTCTAGGTTATGATGAACTTTGAAATGAATGATTTCTATCAAATGAATTAAGTATAAACACTTTATCTAAAGAAGTAGAAAATATGGAATCTTTTTATTTGGAAGATGCTACTCTAGTTTGAAAAAATAAAGTAGAATTATTATTTTCTAGCCCATTAGATCTTACTGAATGAGCTGAAAGAGAATTTAATGTTGAAAATATAAGTAATATTAATGATTACTACGATGTAGTTTCTACAGAAGTTGTAAAAACAGATGAAAAAAAACTTATTATTGAACTTGATTGAGAACCTTCAGTTTGAGAAGAATATAAAGTTGTAGTATTAGCTATAAAAGATAAATTTAATCAAAATATTGAAAATTGAGTAGATTTGGATGCTACATTCATTTGAATTGAAATTGCTGAAACTGCTGAAGTTGACGAATGATTTAACTCTGCAGATGAAGAAACAAATAATAACAATGAAGAAACTACAGAAATAAATAATGAAGTTTCAATAGAGTGAAATGAAGAAATTATGGTTGAAGAAAATGGTTGAATCTGAGGTGTTGAATTAAGCGCAGCTGACGTTGAAAATAATGTATTAAACGTTGCAGAAGAAAATTCTAAGTTACCAAAAACTGGACCTGAACAATTATTAATTTTTATATTAGCTTTTATATTATCAGCATTAGTATTTGTTTTTAAATTTAAAAAAGCATAAATTTAAAATATTAAAAAAAACTAACTTTAAGTTAGTTTTTTTTTAATTAATAAATAATCATATTATTGTAATTTTAGATATTTTTGATAATAGTTTATGTTTCTTTAATATATTTTCATATATTTCAATATTATTTCATATTTCTGAACTTTTTTCTAAAATAGATTCTTTAATATAAATATATCTAGGGTTATCTAATACTTCTTTATGCTTTTCACAGACTTTTATTATAAAGTTTACTTCATTATGCATTTTTTTATATCATGATAATTTATCCTTTAGCTCTATATTATAGCTGTCTTCTCAAAAATCTTTTCTTTTTAATATAAAGAATGTTTCAAATATATCTTCATGCCTTACTAAAATATTTTTTGTAATTCAATAAATCGTTATAATTTGATTATTTCTTTTCTTAAAAATCTCTATAATATTTATTTCTAATTTATTTATTTTTCTTCATAATATATAAACAAATATATTAAAAGAAATTATTAAAAATAATACTATTGATGTTATTATAATTGTATTCATAGTATTGTGTTAAGTTATCTTTTTAATTTTATCACAAATGTTTATTTTTCCAAAAAACTATGCCATTTTGTTTTGACTAATATGAAAAAAATTATATAATCCTTATTGACAAATGTTGCAAAAATACTAAATTGCAACATTTTTTTAGTTTTAACTTAAATTTGTATGTTACAATTTTTTAAAGATTCTACAAGAGAATTAAAACACGTTGTTTGGCCTACTGCTGAAGAAACAAAAAAATACTTTATTATAGTAGTTACTATATTAATTCTTTTTGGTGTATATTTATTTATTGCTTCAACTATCTTTTCTGAAGGACTATTATTTTTAAAAAATATGGTTTCTTAATTCTTTAAAATTTAAAAATATAAAATATGCTTAAAACTCCTGAATGGTATGTAATTCAAGTTGTATCTTGAACTGAAGAAAATGTAAAAAAATCACTTTTTCAAAGAAGAGAAAGTTTTTGATTAGAAGACTTTATACTAGATGTATACGTTCCAACTCATGACGTGGTATCTGTTAGAGCTTGAGGTGCAAAAGTTAAAAAACAAAAAAACCTATTACCATGATATATATTAGTTCAAATGAATGTTACTAATGAAAGTTGGTATATTGTTAGAAATACTCCAAATGTTACATGATTTTTATGAGCATGAAATATTCCAGTTCCAGTTTCATGAGCTGAACTTGAACAATTAAAATGAAAAGTTGAAGAAAGATCTGAAACTTTTGAAACTAAATACAAAGTATGAGATATGGCATTAGTTATTAAATGACCATTTGAATCTAATGAATGAATAATAACAGAAGTTAATGATAAAAAGGGTAGTGTTAAACTTAATGTTAACTTATTATGAAGAGATACACCTCTAGAATTAGAATATGCAGATATAAAAGTTTAATAAATTATTTAATTTTTATGAGAAATACGATATTATTCATAATATTTTTAATATTATCTTTTGTTATAAATATAATTTTTTATTACGTTTCTGATGATTATAGACTTTTTTTAAAAAATTTAAAAAATGAAGATAATTTATCAGAAGAGATTGATTTGAGTAATGTTTCAGATGAGAATGATAAATCTTTAGAAATAATTAAATCAAGTGATAAAAATGAGAACATTTTTAAAGATGATTGAAAAAAAACTATAACATTAAGAAAGGATGTTAATTTATGAAAAAATTATAAAGAAATAATTTCCTTATTTACTTTATATGATTTAAAGGAGCTAGAATTAAATACAAATTTATTTGATTTAACAGATGAATATCCTGATAATTTTATTGAATTTTATTCAAAAAACTTAACTTTATATCTTTTTCCTACAAAAACATATGAAGAAATCAATGATATATTTAGTATTCTTGAAACTGAACTACCTTTTAAGGTAAATGAAATAAATAACTTCTGAGATAATTCTTTTTATATTAATTTAAATGAAGATATAGATGACAAATTTATTAGAATGATTATCTCTAATAAATGAGTAGTGTTCTGATTAAAAATTAAGAAAAATGAATATGATCTTATAAAAGAAAAACTTAATACTTTAAGAACTAATTAAAAAACAATGGACAATAAAATATATTTAACTCTAGAGTGATTACAAAAATTACAAGAAGAATTAGAATCATTAAAAACAGTTAAGAGAGTTGAAATTGCAGCTAAGTTAAAAGAAGCAATTTCGTTTTGAGATTTATCGGAAAATTCGGAGTATGAAGATGCTAGAAATGAGCAAGCTCAAGTTGAACTAAGAATTTCTGATCTTGAAATTCAACTTAAAAATGTTGAAATCATTAAAGAAACTAATGATAAATGAGATAGAATAAACATGTGATCAGTTGTTGAAATACAAAATATTGAAACTAAAGAAAATGACACATTAAAAATCGTTGGTGCTACTGAATCAAATATATTAGCTGAAATACCTACTATTTCTAATGAATCTCCAGTATGAAAAGCTCTTCTTTGAAAAAAAGAATGAGATAAAGTAAGTGTGAAAGCTAAATCTGGTACATTTGATTACAAAGTTATTAGTATTAAATAATAAATAATAATATGGAATTTAATTTTTATTACAATCATTTACTTTTAGTACCAGCTATTACTTTTGTAGTTACTGTTTTTTTAAAGTGAATTTTTGTTAAATTAAAAACTTGAAAGGTGGATATTTCAAAATCATTGTGAAGTTGATGAATGCCTTCAGTGCACTCATCAGTTGTTGTTTCATTGGCTACTGCAATAGCAATTAAATACTGAATTAATTCAGACTTATTCGCTATTGCTATGTCGTTTACTGTAATTATCATATATGATGCTATAAATGTTAGATTTGAAGCATGACAACATGCTATTGCTATCAATGAATCACTTTGAGAAAAAAAATTTAAAGAATCTCTTTGACATTTACCAAGTGAAGCATTTGCATGAAGTATATTAGGTATGCTGATTGCAGTTATAATATTTTACGTATAAAAAAAGAACTAATTTTACTTAGTTCTTTTTTTTCTTTTTATTTATTCAACAGTAACACTTTTTGCTAAGTTTTGAGGCTTATCTATATCTCTATTTAGATTTTTAGCAACTTCTACTGAAAATATCCATAATGGTATTAAAGGTAAAAATGGAGTCAATATAGGATGAGATTTAGGCATTTCTATTATATCATCATATATTTCTTTTAAATTATCTCAGGCTGTAATTACTCATAATACAACACCATTCCTTGCTTTTATTTCTTTGATATTTGAAATAGTTTTATCTCTCATAACTGACTTTGGATTTATTACAACAACAGGGAAATGTGGTCATACTAATGCCAGAGGTCAATGTTTTAATTCTCAAGTTGCATATGATTCAGCATGTATGTAACTTAATTCTTTTAATTTTAAACTACATTCACAAGCTGCTCAATATGCTAAATTTCTTCAAAGGTAGAAAAAATTATTATATTTAGAATATTTATCTGCTAAAACTTTATAATGATTTTGTTTTTCAAGTAATCATTCTAATTTACTATCAAGTTCTCATATTTTTTCAATTATATCTTTTGCTTCTGACATTTGTAGATCTCTTTTTAATCACATAGATAGTGACATTAAAAGTAAAACTGCAAGTTGTGCAACAATATTTTTTGTTGAAGCTACTCATATTTCCATTCATGAATGTGTATATAATCACATATCACACATTCTAGCGATAGTTGATCATACTACATTTACTATTCAAAAACATAAACATCATTTTTCCTTAACCATTCTCACAGATTCTCTTACATCAGCTGTTTCTCATGATTGAGACATAAATATATATAGAGTTTTTTTATTAGGTATAAATTTTTCATATAAAAATTCACTTGAAACCCTAACTTCTGTTTTTACTCATGCTAATTCTTCAAACCATGCTTTTCATGAAACTCATGCAAAATAACTAGATCAAGATGCTATAATTTCTATGTTTTCTATATCAAAATTATTTAATTCTTCTAATGTTTCGTTATTAATTGTTCTAGTTTCAAAATTTATTCTTCACTTTAGTGCATTTCTTAAAACACTAGGTATTTCATTTATTTCTTTTTCTGTAAAAGTTTCAAATTTACCCATATCAGCTAATCCCATTTCTGGTGTAATTGCTTCAGTTTCTTTTGTTATTTCTTCTCATAGAGAATATACATTATATTTACCATCTTTTATAACCACAGTTTCTCTATCTTCAAGAGTAGTAAACTCAGTTGCTACTTTTCATAATGCATTTATATCACTAGATAAGAAAATACCATTATCTCAAACTCAAATAATCATTGGACTTCATAGTTTTGCTCAAACTAAAATTTCAGGATTTTCTTTATCTATTACTGCTATAGAATAAGCTCAAACCATTTTTTTTGTTACTTTTTCAACTGTAGATACTATATCTCAATCAAATATTTTTTCTATCAATTTAGCTATTACTTCAGTATCTGTATCTCAATAAAAATTATAATCTTTTTCTAATTCTTCTTTAAGACTCATGTAATTTTCTATAATTCAATTATGAACTACAAAAAATCTATCATTTTGACTAAAATGAGGATGAGTATTTTCAATTGTTACTTTTCAATGAGTTGCCCATCTAGTATGGGCAATTCAATTTGTATATTCTTTATCTTTTTTATTATTTTTTTCTACTTTAGATGCAAGGTTTGAAACTTTTCAAATTGATTTTTCTAAAAATATTTCTCAATTTTTAGATACTCAAAAAACTCATGCACTATCATATCATCTATATTCTAATTTTCTTAATCAATCTACCAAAAATGGTATAGTATTTTCTTTTCAATTATAAGCAAAAATTCAACACATATTTCATAATTTATAAATTAAAATTATGATTATAATATATTGTTTAACTTATCAGTTGTCAATTTTAAGAATAGCTCTTTGTTATCTATATCATCATTTGAAAAAGTCTTAGTATTACCTATATATACAATAACTTTGGACTTAATAAAATAGTGAAAGATTTTTATTACTTCTTCTTTTTTTCAATGTTGAGAATAGAAATTATGTAAAGCAATATGGTTAGTATTTAGAAGTATTGAAATTGATCTCCAGGATTTTTTTTGTAAGGTATGAAAAAACAGAGCTTTTACAAAAATAATAGGACTTATTCTTCTTGGGAAAAATCATATTTTTTTAAAAACTCTAGCTATATAATTATAGTCTTTTGAAGAAATCTTATTTAATCTTATAAGCCAGATGGTATATTTATTATTATTTAAACAACATATTTATAATACAATTTATTTTAAATGCAAAAAAAGAAAGATTCATTTGAATCTTTCTTTTTAATTAAACTCTTATTTTTGTAACCTTTTCTCAATATTTTAAACATTTTGAAGTTATACATTTTCAAGTTATTCAAGCAAACATAGGTAAGAATGCAAACATAAATACTAAAGTATCAATATCTAAGTTAGGACCTTCAACTATTATAGAAGCAACTATAAATAATAATACTGAAAAAATAATTTGAATAATTCTAACTATTTTTTTCTTAGCTACACATAAATTAGATGCACCTAAGATTATTGGTACTATTCATAGTGCTATAATTCAATATATTGTGTATAATACTCAATTTTCTGTTAAGTTTTGTCCAAATACTGTAGTTTCTATTGTATTTGGAGTTGCTTGTACAAAAAAGTTGTAATATAACACACCAATATATATAAGACCGAATAATATTCTACCAATTTTTATA
>Ga0193962_1000476_pt1 | contig 18365 bp, 14 predicted proteins | sample FB_5_MG_FD_140335 | JGI IMG/M metagenome (GOLD analysis project Ga0193962, IMG submission 140335) | Microbial mat bacterial communities from the Broadkill River, Lewes, Delaware, United States - FB_5_MG | ecosystem: Environmental > Aquatic > Freshwater > River > Microbial mats | place: USA... | reverse complement strand
GAAAATAAAGAAGTTGAGTTCGATTTTAAATTATAATAATTATCATTATAATGAATAATAAAGTTTTTAAATGATTATGTAATCATATAAAATAATAAAATTAATACAATTTGGAGGCATAAAATGAAAATGAAAAAAGTTTTATCGTTGTTATTAGTTGCTGCTATGAGTTTTTCTTTAGTAGCATGTGGTAATAATGAAGATGAAGGTAAAAAAGATTCTAACGCTACAAGTGAGAATCCAACTGAAAACACAGAAGAAACAGCACCAGTAGAATTAACAGAAGATGCAGACCAGTATTACAATACATACATGGCATCAGATCCAACTTCTCTAGATGTTTCACTTAGATCAGATTCTTATTCTAGTACAATTATATCAAATGTAATGGAAGGATTAATCAGATTAGAAGAGATAGATGGAAGATACGTTGTATCTGCTGGAGATGCTCAAACTTGGGAAGCTAATGAAGCTGGAACAGTTTGGACTTTCCATTTAGGAGATAACAAATGGTCTGACGGAGAAGCAGTTACAGCAGATCAATATGTTTATTCTTTACAAAGAAGTGCAAATCCTGAAACAGGTTGCCCTAACTCTTTCTTCTTAGAAACTTTGAAAAACTATTCAGCTATCTCAAAAGGTGAGATGGAAATATCTGAATTAGGAGTAAAAGCTTTAGATGGAAAAACATTAGAAATCACATTAGAAAAACCACATCCAGCATTCTTAGAAATGTGTAATGGTTCAATCTATTACCCACAGAGACAAGATATCATAGAAGCTAATGGAGATCAATATGGTTCAGAAGCTGATAAAACTATCTACAATGGTCCATACGTATTAGAATCATGGACACATAACAGTAAATTAGTTCTTAAGAAAAATCCTAATTACTGGAATGCTGAAAATGTTAAAATGGAAACAGTAAACATTTCTATATTAGCTGATACAGCTACTGTTGAAAATTCATACAAATCAGGCGATTTAGACATGCTTGGAGTATCTAGTCAAGAAGCTAAAATGGCTTTTCATGCAGATGATAGTTCAAAATATGAATATTCAGTAAACAGCTCAGTTACTTTTAACTTCTATAATACAAAAGATGTATTATTTAAAAATGCAAAAATCCGTAAAGCTTTTTCTTTAGCTATAGACCATGAAGATATCAATGAAATGTGTTTTGGTGGATTAAGAGTTCCAGTATGGGGATGGGTTGCACCAAATATATCAGTTGGTGAAACTAACTTTAGAGAAGCTTCAGGCGAAATTTTATTAAATCAATATCAAGAATTAATTGAAAGCGGAAAAACTGCTAAAGATTTATTACTTGAAGGTATGGCTGAAGAAGGTTTAGGAGATGATCCTTCAACATTAGATGTTACTTTATCATTAGCTGGTACAAATGATTGGTTCAAAACTTATGGAGAATATTTACAAGAAGTATATTCTACTGAATTAGGTGTTACACTTAAAATTGATTTCTCTGATTGGGGAATTTTCAGTTCAAATCTTCAAAGTGGAGATTATCAAATGGGATACATGTCATGGGGAGCATATTACAATGACCCATATGATGTATTAAGCGTATTCAACTCTGAGTATGACCAAGTTGGTACTGGTTGGGTTAACGAAGAATTCAATACTTTAATCAAAGAAGCTGGTTCTGAAATGGATGAGCAAGTTAGATTAGAAAAATTCAAACAAGCAGAAAAATTATTATTTGATGAAGCAGTTGTATGCCCATTAGCAGCTGGAACTTCACATTCTTTCTACAAAGATTATGTATATGGATATTCTACACTTAGTTTCTCAAGTAACGGATACAAAGATATGTATACAAAAGGAAGAAAATAAATATACTTAATAAAATGATGGGGTAGGGAAACCTGCTCCACTTTTATTTATAATTCGTGGTATCGAAGGGAGAGAGTAATGAAGAAGTATATTTTCAAACGTTGTTTATACATGGTATTTACATTATTTATAGTTATTACAATAACATTCTTTTTAATGAAGGCAGTTCCAGGGGATCCGCTTACTAAAATGGCAAAGAACTTACCTGAACAAACAAAGGCAAATTTTTATGCGAAATATGATTTAGATAAACCGGTATTTAATCAATATATTAAATACATGGGTAATTTAGTTCATTTAGATTTAGGAGAGAGTGTAGTTTACGCAGGAAGATCTATCAGTGAAACAATATCTACTACATCTTTGGTTTCAGCATCTGTGGGAAGTATAGCCTTGGTTATAGGAATGACTATAGGTATTGTATTAGGTATAGTTGCAGCACTCAAGAAAAATAGGTGGCCTGATTATATTGTAATGATTATAGCTATATTAGGAATTACAATTCCAGTATTTGTTTTGGCATCGTTATTTCAGTACGTATTTGCAGTAAAAATGAATGTTTTACCGGCATCAGGTTGGGGTGAAGCTAGGCATTTTGTTTTACCAATTATTGTTTTAGGTTTTGGTCCTATAGCTACATATTCAAGATATTTGAAATCTAGTATGCTAGATACATTAGATCAAGATTATATTTTAACTGCAAGAGCTAAAGGTTTATCCGAAAGAAAAATTATAAGTAAACATGTTCTTAAAAATTCGATAATACCAGTAGTAACAATATTTGCAAGTAGTGTTGTTGGTATTTTCACTGGGGCGTTTATCATAGAGAGAATGTTCTCTATTCCCGGAATAGGATTTTATTTCATAGATTCAGTAAATAATAATGACTATACTATGATTTTAGGAACTACTATTTTTTACGCAGCATTGTTTATTGTTATGCAGCTTCTAGTAGATATTGTTTATGTTATTATTGATCCTAGAATAAAAAGTTCAATAATGAAATAGAGAGGACAGATATGCAAAGTACAGAGAATATAAAGAAAAAGAATGACTATTTAAATAAAAATAGTTTTGATATAGTTGGTGTTGAAGATGATTTTCAAGAGATATCAAGACCGAGAGTTAGTTATTATAAAGATGCATGGAGAAGATTTAAGCAAAATAAAGTAGCATTATTTGCCTTGTTTATCTTGTTTGCACTAATAATATTTGTTGTAGTGCCACCTATATTAAGTTCTACAACATTCAATCAAATAGATAAATTATCTAGAAATTTAAAACCTTGTTCAGATCATTTATTTGGTACTGATAAATTAGGTAGAGATTTATTATTAAGAGTTGCTGTAGGTGGTAGAGTTTCTATCGTTATAGGTATAGCAGGAGCTTTTATTACGTCTATTCTAGGTTGTATATACGGAGGTATATCTGCTTATTTTGGTGGTAGAGTAGATGATATAATGATGAGAATCGTTGAGATTTTGATATGTATACCTTATCTTATTATTGTAATTTTAATGTCCTTGATTTTGAAGAGTGAAAGTATTGGAACATTGATATTAGCAATGACAATCACTGGATGGTGTGGAGTTGCTAGATTAGTTAGAGGTCAGATACTTCAAATAAAATCAGAGGAATATATATTGGCTGCAAAAGCTATGGGAGTTAGTTCTTTTAGAATTGTAACAAAATATATGATTCCAAATGTTATAGGTATTGTAATAGTTCAGATAACATTTGCTATCCCAGGATATATATTTGGTGAAGCCTTCTTAAGTTATATTGGTTTAGGTATTCAATCACCAGGAACCAGTTGGGGAGCATTAGCCTCATCGGCACAACCTATGTTAGCATATCATCCATATCAATTATTTTTCCCATCACTTATGATTGCACTTACTATGCTTTCATTTACATTGGTAGGAGATGGATTACGTGATGCGCTAGATCCTAAAATGAGAAAGTAGAAAGGTAAAGCAATGGAGAAAATATTATCAGTAGAAAATTTAAGGGTATCTTTTAACACATATGCAGGAGAAGTTAGAGCGGTTAGAGGCGTTGATTTTAATTTGCATGCAGGCGAAACATTAGCTTTCGTAGGAGAATCTGGATGTGGAAAAACTGTTACAGCTAAGGCAATCATGAGACTTCTCAAAGAAGATATTGCAGATATAAAAAAAGATTCTAAAATTATATATAAAGGTAAAGATGTTTTGAAAATGTCTAAAAAGGAACTTCAAGCCTATCGTGGAGATGAAGTAGGAATGATTTTCCAAGATCCTATGAGTTCATTAAATCCTACCATGACTTGTGGAAATCAAATTATGGAAAGCTTGATATTACATAGAGATTTAGATAAAAAAGAGGCTAGACAAGAAGCACTTAAGATGCTTAAATTAGTAAAAATACCAGATGCAGAGAAAAGATTAGATTCTTATCCTCATGAATTATCTGGAGGAATGAGACAGCGTATAATGATAGCTATAGCATTAGCATGTAATCCATCGGTTTTAATAGCTGATGAACCTACTACTGCTTTAGATGTAACTATACAAGCGCAGATCATGGATTTGTTAAATGAGTTGAAACATGAACTTAATATGGCTATCATATTAGTTACACATGATTTAGGTGTTGTAGCAAATTTTGCAGATAAAATTCAGGTTATGTATGCGGGACAAGTTATAGAGAGAGGAACAATCGATGAAATATTCAGTGCTCCTAAACATCCATATACATGGGCTCTACTAAAATCAGTACCAAAATTATCAAATGAAAATAAACAAGAGTTATATGCATTAGAAGGAACACCTCCAGATTTAATATTACCACTTAAGCACTGTCCATTTGCTAAGAGATGTAAATACGGTATGAAAATTTGTCATGAAATAATGCCAGATGCTACTAATATGACTGGTTCACATGAAGTGTCATGTTGGTTGATGCATCCAGATGCTCCAAAAATAGAAGCGGATTTTCATGAGGAGGTTAAGTAATGAGTGAAAATATTTTAGAAGTAAAGAATTTAAGTAAATCTTTTCAAGTAGGAAAAAATCTTTACTTAAAAGCAGTAGATGATGTATCATTTACAATAAAAAAAGGTGAAACATTAGGATTAGTTGGAGAATCAGGTTGTGGTAAAACAACTTGTGGTAGAACAGTTCTAAAATTATATGAACCAACTGCAGGAGAAATCAAGTTTAACGGAGTAAATATTGAGAAATTAAAAGGCAAAAATATGCTTAATTTCAAGAAAAATGCTCAAATGATTTTTCAAGATCCAACATCTTCATTGAATCCTCGTATGACGATATTTGAAATAATTGCAGAAGGATTAAATGTTCATTTTAACCTTTCAAAAGAAGAAAAAAATAAAATGGTAAAAGAAATTCTTTTTCAAGTAGGATTAAGCGATAGCTTTGGAAATAGATTTGCACATGAGTTATCAGGTGGGCAAAAACAAAGAGTAGGAATAGCAAGATCACTTATAGTAAATCCAGAACTAATAGTTTGTGATGAGCCTATATCAGCACTAGATGTGTCTATACAAGCACAAATAGTAAACTTGCTAATAAAATTACAGAAAGAAAAGAATTTAACATATTTATTCATATCACATGATTTATCTATGGTTAAACATATATCAGATAGAATAGGTGTAATGTATCTAGGAAGTATATTTGAGTTAGCTACTAGTGAAGAATTATTTAACAATACGCTAAACCCATATACAAAAGCATTATTATCAGCGATACCAGATGCAGAACCAAATGCAGACAAGAACAATGACAGGATAAAAATAAAGGGAGAAGTTCCAAGCCCAATAAATCAACCAAAAGGATGCAAATTCTCAACAAGATGTGAATATGCAACAGAAGAATGTCATAAAAGCAGACCGGAATTAGTAGAAGCAAAACCAGGACACTTCGTAGCCTGCCATAACTATAAGCAGTTTCTATAGGATAGCGCTTTGTGAAGTGTAGAAAAGTTTAAAAACAAAACACAGAAACGATAATGAAAAAGAGTGAAAACAAAATAGAAACATTATCAAACTAGCATAAAAACAAGCAACTTGGAAAAATCAATAAACCGAACGATTAATCCAACATACAGAATAAAGAAGTTGATAATGTGTAGATTTCCCTCATACATTATCAACTTTTTAAGTGCCGAATGTATCGGGCAGGCAAAGCCTGAGTCGCTTGCGACCACTAGACCGTGAGGCTTCTACAAATAAAGAGCGGTGGTGTTATTTGCGACAGCAAATCACACGATAGCGGACTTCCCGACAAACAGACACAGTAAGGAGCTGTTCAAAAATAACAAAAAGAAAACCAGCTCAAACAAAAGTAAGAAAGCGGTGGTGTTATTTGCGATAGCAAATCACACGATAGCGGACTTCCCAGCAAACAGACATTAGAAGAAGTTATTGCGATAGCTCGAGTCGCTTGCGACCACTAGACCGTGAGGCACCTACAAATAAAGAGCGGTGGTGTTATTTGCGACAGCAAATCACACGATAGCGGACTTCCCAACAAACAGACATTGTAGGAACCGGAATTCATCCGGCGTGAACGGTAGTAAGATTGCGATAGCAATCTGTACGAAAGTGAGCGATTTTGCGACAGCAAAATTTCTAACTGTTAACATTAGAAGAACCCGTTGGCAAAGCTCTTTAAAAGACTATTAATTCGAACAAAAAAACATAAATCCAACTGAGAAAGGATTACTCATGATATCAGAAAAAATAATCAACAGAATATTAGAAGCAGCTACAGATGCAGGAGCAGACTTTGCAGAAGTATTTGCAGAAAATAAATACAACACAACTATTTCAATGAATAATAACAGCATAGACAATGGAGTAGTATCAAGAGATTTCGGTATAGGAATCAGAGTATTTTTCGGAACAAATTCAGCATACACATATACAAGTGATTTAGATGAAGAAAAATTAATCAAACTAACAAAAAACATATGTGCAGCCTATAAAAATGAGAAAAATATTGTAATTCCAGACAGAAAAATATTGACAGGAATAGAAAAAAGTATAATTACAGCAGAAAAACACTTCAGCAAAATAGATTATGCTAGAAAAGTAGACCTAATGAAGGCTATAGTATCATCAGGAAGAAACTATGATGATGCTATAAGTAGAATGCATGTAAACTATTTAGACCAAGAGCAAAAAGTCATTATTGCTAATACAGAAGGATTATACAAAGAAGATGATAGATATAAAACTAGATTTCTAATATCAGCATTTGCACAAAAAGATGGAGATACTAGAACTGGATATGTAGGGCCTGGAGCTATGAGGGGATTTGAATACTATGACAATTTCGATGTAGACCATTATGCACATGAAGCAGCTAGATCAGCTATGGCCATGGTCGGTGCAGACTATTGCAAGGCAGGTCAAATGAGCGTAATCATAGAAAATGGATTCGGTGGACTTATGGTTCATGAAGCATGTGGACATAGTTTAGAAGCCTGCAGAATAGCAAATAACAATTCTGAATTTTGCGGAAAAGTAGGTCAAAAAGTAGCATCAGATTTAGTAACATTAGTAGATGATGGAAGTATAGAAAATGAGTGGGGTTCATTAAACATAGATGATGAAGGAAGTAAAACTCAGAAAAATGTATTGATAGAAAAAGGTGTTTTGAAAACATTCATGACTGATAAGTTGAGTGCTAAAAAACTAGGTACAGAGTCTACAGGTTCAGGAAGAAGAGAGAGCTATAAATACGCTCCTACATCTAGAATGACTAACACATATATAGATAAGGGTGAATCTACTAGAGACGAAATATTCTCAAATACAGAACATGGCTTATATGTAAAAGTAATAAATGCTGGTTCAGTAAATTCAGTAACTGGAGAATTTAACTTCTCAGTATTAGAATCATATATGGTTGAAAATGGTAAAATCACTAAACCTGTAAAAGGAGCAACTTTGATAGGTAAAGGTGGAGAAGTTCTTAAAAGAATAGACATGGTTGGAGATAATTTGAAAATAGGACAAGGTTATTGTTTTGCTGAGAGTGGAGCTTTATACATAGGAGCAGGACAACCAACAGTTAGAATTTCAAATATGACAGTAGGAGGTAGAGATTAATGCTATCTGAAAAAATGGAAAAAGAAATATTAGAATTATGCAAAATAGAAGGGCTAGAAGATGTTTCATTATTCTATAAAAATACTTCAAGTGTATTTATAAGTGTAACAGAAGATAAAATCGATAAATACAACTCTTCTGAAAATGTTGGTATAAATATATCTGCCAATATAGATGGATTCAAATCAGAAACATATATAGAAAAAATAGATATGGATGCTATAAAAGAAGCCATCAGCAATATGAAAAACACATCAGCTATAAATAAAAAAGATTATAAAAAATTAGAGAATATAAAAACAAATGATTGTTTAGAAGTTGAGAACACCAGCTATATATCAGCATTAGATATTGATATAAATCAAGTAGCTCAAGAACTTAAAAGATGCTATAGTCAGGCTATCGTGCTAGATGAAAAAATATCATCAGTACCTGCTGTTACATTTGAACATCATTCATCTACAACTATATTGATGAGACAAGATGAAGAAAGAATTACTGATACAGAAAGCTATTGCAATGGTTCTATAGCTATAGTATCTATAGAAAATGGTAGAAAAAGTGATGGAAATGCCTATCAAGTTGCCAAAAAATTCAGCGATATAGATTATGATGATATGATGAAAGAAGCTTTCAATGAATCCATAGCGATGTTGTATGCAGAATCTATTCCAACAGGTAAATATACTACAGTTATAAGAAACAATGTAGTTGCAGATTTGTTTGCTTTCTTCTTGCCAGAGTTTTATCAGAAGTCTATCAAAGATAAAATATCCAAGTTTGAAAATCAAATAGGTGAAAAAGTTGCAAATGAGATGATTAGCATATATGAAAATCCACTATCTGATCAGGCAGTTTTTTTCAGAAATTATGATGATGAAGGTAAGAAAACTAGCAAAAAATATTTGATAGAAAAAGGAATATTGAAAAATATAGTTAATAGTAGCAGTGATAAAACAGAAGAGCAAAATTTTACTGCTAATGCCTATAGAGATTCATATAAATCATCAGCAGGAACTTCACTGACAAACTGTTTCATAGAAGGTGGAGAATATACAACTGATGAGATGATAAAAAATTATGGAGATTGTATGGTTATTTCATCTGTAGATGGAATCTTTGCAGGAGCAAACACAGCTAATGGAGACTTTTCACTGATATCAAAAGGCTATCTATATGAAGGTGGCAAAAGAAAAGGTTCAGTTGAGCAAATAACTATCAATGGAAATTTCTATGACCTACTTAAAAATATAGATCAGTTATCTAGCGATAGATATTCGAATTACTACTACGGTGGTCCATTCTTATTATCACCAGCTATCGGTGTAAAAGAATTTATGATAGGTGGATTATAAAAGCAAAAAATAAATTTTAATTGGAGGAATTGATATGTTAAAAAGTAAAAAACTCATAGCTGTAGTTATGCTAATGGCTATGTTGTTATGTAGTTGTGGAACAGCTGCAGTTGAATTGCCAGAGGGTTTATCAGCAGACAATGAACAATACATTTATTTATCTGAAAATGATATGCCATTAGAAGTACATTTAGACAGAGACTATGATTGGTACATAGACCAAGGAAATACCGGTAGATACAGAAATAAAAACTGTGGACCTTCTTCAGCAGTTATGGTAGCAAAATGGTATGATGAAAGTTTTCCACTTACAGCAGAAGAAGCTAGAGAAACATACGCTATAGACGGTGGTGAATGGAGAACAACTGTAATAAAAAGATTTCTAACAAAAAATGATATACCAGTAAGTGCTATAGCCTACACATATGAAGAAACATTAAAAGCATTGAATGAAAATAAAGTACTTTTAGTATGTATGAATACAAAATATATAAGCAGAAGTACAGATAATACATCTCATAATGATCGTTTCTACGATTATGAGGGAGGCCATTTCTTAGTAATTAAGGGCTATAAGTTTATAGATGGTCAGTTATATTATGAAGTATATGACCCTAATAACTGGAATGCAAAATATGAAGATGGTAGCGAGATGGGAAAAGATAGATACTATGATTATAAAGAAATGGAAGAATCTATTTTAAATCATTGGAAATACCTATTCACTATAGAAGGAAAAAATAGTGAAGAAACTAAATAGTTAATTATCTAATACAATTAGTTATATTTTACTCTGTAAAGAGCATATAGAAATGTTAAAATTTCTATATGCTCTTTTTTATTTTGAAAAAAAGCAATTATATTATGAATAATTTTTCGCAGAAATTCAACATAAAGACAATTAATGTGTCTGCTTTGATGACTGAAAAACAGTCGTGATGTTAAAAAATGAAAAACAATCAATTATAAGTGCTGTGATTATAGGGTTTTGTTGCGTTCGGGTTAGTTAGTGTTGACAATTAAATTTAAAAATGTTAGAATTGTAGTCGGTGATTTATTATAAAAACACAGTCTCAAAAATGTGTTTTTTGGAAATCGCTAAAAACAAAATGGAAGGTAAAAATATGATGAAAAAATTAGGAAAAATAATCTTTATGTTTATCATGTTACTGTTAGTTTTATGTGCGTGTGATAATAGTGAAGACGAAAAAGAGAATAAAGAAAAAAATGCAAATATAATTAATGAGAATGAATTCGTTTACCAAAGCAATATAACAGATAGTTTTTATGAGAATTTTAGTTTTTATGATAAATTTATTTATGAAGACGATTTAAATGATTTTGGAACTATAAACGGAGATTCTGAAATGGATAATTATGTTCTAAAATTTGAAAAAACAGAGTATGATGATATGAATGTATATTTTGATTCAGATTTAAAAGAAGAAGATAGAAAATCGTTTATAGAAAATTGTTATCCTTTGATAAAATATATGAAATCTAAATATGAGTTTGAAGATATATTTGAATATTATGTTGAAAATAAGTTTGATTCGGCAATAAGTGATGAAAAAATATACATAAAATATAATAGCGAGTTTAACTCTTCTGAGTTTATTGAAGAAACTTTACTAAGTATATTTGGTGATACATCAAATTATGGTATGATTTACAATGAAATAAAAGAAATAGAGGAAGCATTACCGTCTTGTGAATATATCAAACCTATAGTTAATGAAGATTACTATAAGAAACAGATAGAAAATAACGCAGATTATTTAGATTTGACATATCCTCTATTTGCAGAAGAATTTTATAGCAGTGTAGAAATTGATACGGCAAAAAAATTGGCAGTTGATTTTTCATCTTATGTAAAATCAACATATGGTGATAGTGAATTTTATATACTCTTAGAAGATTCATCAGAACTAGATAGTTCATTTGATAAGCTTTATATGAAATACATGAATGAATTTTTGAAAAAACAAAAGCTAGATGTAGAAATGGGTTTGATTTACACACCCATTAGATATAGTAAGATTTTAGGAAATACCTTCCAAATAAATATGGCTTCGGCTTGGGTAGATTATAGGTTTGAAAAAGGATATGTTGATATACACGAAAAAATGAGACACAATTATTCTGACATAAAAAAATATATTCAACAAGTTGAGGAAAACTCAGATAAACTCAGAAAATATTGGGATGAAGAAATAAATGAAGAATGTAAAAGATTACCATGCTATTTTGTGAATGAATTTTCTAATACAGCAGGTGGTGTAACCATATATGATGACAATATTGTTTTAATAAAATACGCATACGCTTTTTTGCATGAGTATACACATTTTCTATATAGAGCTAACTATGCATTTGAAAATAAAAGCTTAGATATAAGTTTCTTTTTAGAGGGAAGAGCAGTTATGTCAGATGCTCTGTTAAATAAAGGATGTAAAAATGTTCTTTATGAAGCATTTTCGAGAAGAGGAGATAATAATGACAAGAAAAATATAGACAAAATGTTTGAGGAATATCTAAAATCTATAGATAGGTATACTATAAATGAAAACATTTTTGATGATGGCGATATTCACATGGCTTATTTAGAGATAACATCATATTATACTTTTAAATTTGCAGATGAAAAAGGTGATTTGATTTTTAATAATTATAGTTTCGGTCCAGTATTTACCAAATATATAATAGACAACTATGGTTTAGAAAAATACAGAAAAGTGTATCTAAATCCATCAGAATTTGAAGAAACCTATGATGGCAAATCTATAGCAGATATGAGAGAAGAAGTAATTGAGTATTTGAATAATAAATACGATGAGATTTATAAGAAATGTAACAATTAAATTAAAAATTTCTTAGGAGCAAGTATGAAAAAAATTATGAATATTAAAATAGTGATTCTAATTATATTAGTTTCACTGATGGCTTGTGCATGCAAAGATAAAGACTACACTGATAATAAGAAAAAAGAGAATTCTGATATAGACACGAGTATATTAGATGAAATGAAATTTGATGACAAAATTTTGTTTGAATATGATTTTTCTACATATATAAAAGCATGCGATACTAAATATATTACTAATTCTATTGCTTATGACTGGAAAAAATCAATTGAGTTCAATCAACTTAAAATGAGTAAAATGAATATCTATTTTGATAATCAGATTTCAATAGATGATACGAAAATTTTTATTGAAGAAATATTGAGTGAACTGACGTATATATCAAATAATTATTGCCAAGATGAAAAATTGAATATTTATATAACAGATAAGATTAAATCTTGTCTTATAGAGGATATAATATTTATAGAGTATGCTGATGATATAGATACGATAGACATAATTGCACAAATATTATTGGGTATATATGGAGAGAACTCTAATTATGGTCTAATATATGGAGAAGCGGTTTATGTAGAAAATAAGATAAGAGAGAGCAGTATAAATAGAAATCTTGTTTTATCAGAGGATTGCAAAGCAGAATTAGCTGATGATGAAATGTATTTTAATCTAAGCTATCCTTTATTTATTAGAGAATTTAGTAAATCTTATAAAATTGACATAGCTAAAGAGTTTGCTGTAAAATTTGTAAATTATATAAACGTAGAGTATGGCGAAGAAATATTTTTAGAATTATTGGAAAAATCATCAGAATATGCCTTAACATATGAAAATGACTATAAAAGTTACATGGATGAATTTTTAAATTTTCAGAATATGAATATAATACTAAAAGATAGAAAAGTGGCAGTTAGATGCAGTAAGTATGGTCTTGATATTTTTCCAATAACCATAAGTACAGAAGATATAAATTATAGAATTAGTAAATATTTGGAAAATAAAGATTATAGAGAAATTTATGATTATATAATTCTTCAAGATAAGTGCATGAAAGAAATTATAGAATTCTGGGATGAAGAAATAGATGAAGAAATATTACCAGTCAATGTTTTTTTAGTTAAAAAATTGGCAAATTTTCCTGCATATTATGACCATAAGGAGATTTTTATACAGAGAAAAGAGATACTATCACATGAGTTGACTCATTATTTTTATAGAAGTCAAAATACATCATTGTGGTTGCTTGAAGGTAGAGCAGAATATTCTCAATATAAATGTATATCAAGTTATAAGGATGAATTTAAACTTAAAGATGTTGAATTGATTTTGTTAAACAATTTAGAAAAGGAAATCATATCGAATGATATATATAATTACCGTTTAGGTTTGCTTATGACTAAGTATATAATAGATAATTATGGATTGGATAAGTATAAAGAAATTTATTATGATGAAAGTAAGTTTAATGAAATTTGTGGCATGACAATATCAGACTTGGAAAATAAAATTTATGAAAGATTGAAAAATAAATATGAAAATAATTAAAGAGGGAGTTAAAATGAAAAAAAATAAGATTGGGAAAGCATTGATTGTTTCAGGTGTTGTTATATTGATAACTGTAATGATTTTCCTTTTAAATAAAAATGATGAAAAAAATGACTTGAGTAAAATTAAAGATATGCAAATTAGTAATGAGTTTAAAGATTCTATACAGCATAATTTTAAAAAGGGATTTGATGATAATGGTGTTAGATTAGGATCTCGTTTTGAACTAGATAAATCATTCGCATATGTAGATAGGGTAAATACGCAGTTTTATTTGTTAGAGTTAGAAAAAACTAATTTTTATATTGATAGTAGCTTGAACTTAGATGAAATTAATATATTTATAGCTGATAATATAGAATATGTTAATTATATAGTTGATAATTATAAGAAAGGTGAAAAGATAAATATTTATATAACGGATGATTTTAATTCTTCAGTAATTGATGGGAAAATATGCATTAGATTTGAAGAGGAATATTCATCTCAAGATATAATATCTCAAATACTTTTTGGACTGTATGGAGAAGAGTCGAATTATGGACTTGTTTATGCTGAAAGTATGGAAATATTGAGTGTATTTGATGAATATGATGATATTAAATTAGCTTCTATTTTATCTGAAAAGTTGTTGAAAGAAATAGAGGAGGATAGTCGTTACTTTAATATGCTATATCCTATATATACAAGTCAATATAGTAAGACATATCAGATAGAGTATGCAAAAGAACTTGCTATAGCATTTTCAGCTTATATAAAGGAAACCTATGGAGAAATTGAATTTATTAATTTGTTGGAGGAATCATCAGCTTTTGATCTTAACTTTGATAAAAAGTATGCCAAGTATATGAATGAATTTTTGATAAAGCAGGGTAGTGATGTTCAAATGTCAGAAAGTCAAAATCCTATAAGAAGTAAGAAAATGGGTGGGAATGTTTTTAAAATATGTGTAGAGTCTAAAAATATTGCATTTCTATTTGATAGTAAGGACTCATCAAAAAATATGAACGGGAACTATGATGTAATGATGAGTTATATTACATCCCAAATAAATTATGTAGATAGGATAATGAGCTATTTTTCTTATGATAAAAATAAGGTAGATAAGGTTGTTCCAGTATATGTTTCAGATGCTTCAGCAGATATAGATAAGTATGTATTATGTAAAAATATTGGAGATGGAATTGTTGTTGTAAAAAACAAAGATTATTTGGATGAGACTTATGTATTTATAGTTGAAGCGTTTGCTACTCAAGAGAAGCAGTTTGATAATTTAAGTATAGCATTATTTTTAGGAAAAAATAGAATTTCGGCAGTAATATCAGAATATTATAATTCTAATGACATGTATGATTTATATAATGAATCTAGGGGTTTAGTTCAAAATAATGATGTATATTCATGCTATAGAAATGTTTTTTCTAGATACATGAGAAAAAATGGTGTTAAAGATATGGGTGAGAGTACTTTTAAAGATGTAGAACACAGATATGATTATTTAGAATCAAATATATATTGTGATTTAATTAATGGATTTTCTGAACTCTCTTTAGAAGGAGAAAAAACAAGTATATCTAAATATTCATATGGAATTGTTTTGACTCATTATTTATTAGAAAATTATGGAGCAAAACAATTTGAAGAAATATACATAAATTCTGAAAAACTATATGATTTAGAAGGACTTAGTAATGATGAAGAAGTAGCCAAAAAGTTAATGGATTATTTAGAAGACAAGTATAAAGATTGCGTAAAATAGATAGTATAATATAAAAATCGCAACATATTTTATAAAAAATGTCAAGTATAAAACCGCCATATTTGACAAGCAAAAATGCTGATGATATAATGCTTATAGAATTGATTGTTTAAAATAATTTATTGTAATATGTTTGTAAATAATAATAAATCTATTAGGAGGATTTTATGTATAAATCGATTTCATTGTTTTTACTATGCAGTCTTACTCTAGTAAGTATACTTAGTTTTTCTGATGCTTATAATAACTTATCTAAAGAAACTGAATCTTGTGATGCGTTCATATCAGATGATTATATACATTATACTTATGACGGTGCAAATATCGACAATATTATAGACTATGTGAAATCGCTTGATTTAGATGAAAAGGGATACGCTTATGTAGAAGAAACTTGTTTGGCAGAACTTAGAAGATATAAAAGACAGAATATCGTGATTGGTAAATACACTGTTCTTATACCTAAAAGCAAGGAAAAAGAAAAAATATTTTATGGAAATCTTGCTAAAAAAGACTTTTATTGTCAATATATTTCTGAAGTTTCCTTTAGAAGAGAAACTATCATCAGTGAAGAAGATTCAAAGAATGATAGTAAAAAAGGAATTTTTTATGATCCCTATGAAAACTATGTTGAACAATTTCATGATCTTGTTACAAGAATAATATATAAAGAAAATATAGAGGGGACATATTCTATAGGATATATGGACCAAGAAGGCTCACTCAGAATAAGCAAATATATTTGTCCTATAGATGCTGAATCTCAAACTGATTATATGAAAATTGGGGAAGTTTACAAAAATCAACTAAAATCAAATGAACTAGATAAAAGCGAAATACTTAGCCTAGCTAATGCTTATTCAAATCGAAAAGAAACAATAAATTATAGGCTTTCATATTTTAAGTTTAATAAAATAGAATAGTAAAATTGTATGGAGGTAAATACAAATGGGTAAGAATAGAATTTTATTAATAGTATCTATATTGTTGGTATTTGCTTTTTGTGGATGTACTGATTCTATAGATGAAGAAATAGGAGAAACTGATTTAGAGGAAGTAGCAAATTCAGATATAAAGGAAGAAAATGGTTATTTCGATATTGCTACAAATGAAATTGGAGTTCCTATATTTGGTGGAATATTGATTAATGGAGAAGAATATGGACTAGAAGATATTTATGAGACATCGAAAGAAAATCCTGTTTTTTATACAATAGAATTAGATGTAAAAGATATAGGTGATGAGCTTGTAGTAGTTCTTCCAATGATGAATCTTCTTTCTACTTGGTCATTCAATGAAAAAGAAGGTCTTTATTTAACTGAATATATGCTTGAAAAATTGCCTATCGTAGATAGGGAAGATTATGATTCTGATTCAAATTCATCTATACAGATATATAGATTTAAATTAAGAGATGGTTATACACATCATAAGGTATATTTCAAATGGGCACATTTTGATGAGTATGCAAAAGATTATAGTGATATAAAGGCTGATTATGAACTATGCATTTATGTACATTAGTAAAAAAGTATATTTTAATATATATATATATATATTTGAAGTTCAATTCTTACTAAAAGAGGTGATATGAATGTATCAAAAACGTAGAATTTTATTAATAATGCTAACGTTATCAATATTTATTTTCTGCGGATGTACTGATTCTGTTGATCAAGAAGTAAATAAAAAAGATATGGAAGATTTAGTAAAAAAAGAAGTGGTTGAAGAAATAGATTATTTTGATATAGCACTAAATGAAAAAATTTCGCTAGCGAATGATGAAATTTTGATTAATGGTGAAAAATATAAACTAGAAGATATGCAAGATACATCAAAAGAAAATGCTAGCAAAGAAACTATAAAATTGAAGAAAACTAATTTGGGAAGGCAACTCGTAGTAGTTCTGCCAGTGACTAGTGCTTCTTCATTATGGACATATAAGGCAACAGATGGAATCTATCTGAATAAATACAAGATAAAAGAATTAGACATATTAGATGGTACTAATTCATCAAATATATCTTCATCACTGCAAATATACAGATTTGATTTGAAATTTGATTCATTTCATCATGAAGTCTACTTTAAATTGATAGATACTGATGAAGAAGGAAAAGATTTTGGTGATAAAAGGGAAAATTATCAACTATGCGTTGACGTTTATGATTTCAAATGGATAGATATTGATGAGAAATAAAAATCAAAGTAACTTGATGATATCAATCATAAATCACTAATTTGTATGAAAACGTATCTATGATATAATTTTAGTTTGGGGGTAGCACAAATATGAAAAATTTTTTAAAGAAAAGAGAAGTTTTAGTTTTAATTTTGATTAGCATAATGGGAAGCATAAGTCAGCCATTATTGGCGTATTCCTATATGCTTTTAGGAAATTTTATGAATTTAGATGAAAGCGGAAGTTTAGTAAAAATAGTTTTTCTTATGATTTTATCCTTTGTGGGAATAGGTATATACTATTTTATAACAGTTTATATAAAAAATAATATAGTGGTAAGACTTAGATGCAATAAATTTAAAGATATAATTGAGCAAGATATAGTAGATATTTTAGATAAAGATCATTCAGAATATATCAATTTAATAAATTTAAAAATAGATGCATGGAGAGATTTATATTTTACTCCATTGCTTTTTTTGCTTAAAGATAGCCTACAAATATTATTTATGATCATTTTGCTGGCTAGCATAAGTGTAAAAATAACACTTGTTGTAAGTATTTTTATTTTACCACTGATTGTGAATAATATATTTTTTCCTAAACTTATGAAGAAAAGAATAGACAGATATTTTACAAGTCAAGATAGGCAATTATCTGCTATAAGCGATGCCATGCAGGGGAT
>Ga0193962_1000472_pt1 | contig 18380 bp, 14 predicted proteins | sample FB_5_MG_FD_140335 | JGI IMG/M metagenome (GOLD analysis project Ga0193962, IMG submission 140335) | Microbial mat bacterial communities from the Broadkill River, Lewes, Delaware, United States - FB_5_MG | ecosystem: Environmental > Aquatic > Freshwater > River > Microbial mats | place: USA... | reverse complement strand
TGATCCCTTCCACCATGGGGTTTTCCCTGGCCGCCTCCCTGGTCATGGCCGCCGTTACCCTGAACAACAGGCAAAGGGCCGATACGGTTATTGGTGTGATTTGGGCCGTGGGCATGGCATTCGGCATTATTCTGGTGGATCTGACCCCGGGGTATAATGTGGATCTGATGAGTTATCTTTTCGGCAGCATTCTTACCGTGCCCGGATCAGACCTGATTATAATGGGTATCATCGGTGCCTTGATCCTTTTTCTGGTTGCCTTTTTCTATAAGGAACTTATGGCGGTGTCCTATGACGAGGAATTTGCGGGCTTGCGGGGACTTCCGGTGCGCGGAATCTACTTTTCCCTGATTGCCATGCTCGGACTTACCGTGGTCATGGTGATTCAGGTGGTGGGGCTGATCATGGTGATCGCGCTGCTCACCATTCCGCCCTTCATGGTGGAAAAGTATGCCCGGTCCCTGGGCGCCATGATGGCCGGTTCAAGTTTACTGGGTGCCTGTTTCACCATGGCGGGGCTCTATCTGTCCTACCGGTTTGATTTGACCTCGGGGGCTGCCATTATCATGGTGGCCGGCACCGTATTTTTGGTCACCTTATGTCTTGAAAAACTCTGGGGCTTTATGCCCAGAACGGTTCCGCATGCCGGAGAACTAAAAAGGTGACCTCATGTGTATCCACTGTGATTACAGAGAACTGCTTGAAGACGCGGGGGTGGCACCCACCCCCAAGCGGCTCCGGGTACTGGAAATCATCGGCAGTAACAACTTTCCTTTGTCTGCGGCAGACATCCACGAAACCCTGGAGAGATCTGCCCACATCAACCGGGTAACCGTATACCGCATCCTGGATCTGCTGGTCGAAAAACAGATCGTGGACCGGATCGCCACCGGCGGCCGGGCTGCCTACTACGGCATGGCCCCCAATGCGCAGCATCCGGCTCATCCTCATTTTTACTGCACCCGGTGCGGGCGCATGGACTGCCTGACGCCCGAAACCGTGAACATTGATTTTCACGCCTTTGAGAATATTTTTCCGGGCCGTATAGATAAGTTTGAGTTGCGTATCGACGGCATCTGCAGCAACTGTCTTAAAAAGAAAGAGTAGTCTGTTTTCATTGTCAAGCCACGGTGGATTTGGCGCCTCAGGCCCTGGGGCTTGGATTCATCCTGGACGTCAGTTGGCAAAGAAGCTGTCCGGGCAGGTCCCAGACCCGGAAAAGCCCGGAAGGGTTCAGTGGGTGATGACAGAGCAAGACCCAGATGTTCTGACTGCTTAAACCTTTGGGCCGCACCTCTTTTGATGAGAATATCCGTGCCGTAATTTCCTCTGTAAATCCGGTTGAGCTGTCTGCCCTTGTAACCCTTGCAGGGTCGGTCATGCGCAGGTATTTTCGGGACGACATCCTGGCCTTACCCTGCCTGTGTCCCTCTTTCGTCGGATGGCACAGGAAGCCGACGACTGCGTTTTTCAAGGCCCTTCATGGAAGAAACTGGTTGGGCGTTGATATCAATGGTGTGCCGGGTGAGGGCGAGGTGAGCTCGCCAACCTGCGATCTGTTATAGGACGATTTGAGTGCGTCGACTGCCTTTCGAATTGCGGGCACAGTTTCTCCTTAGGTTTCAGAACCGTTGAAGAATCATTCTTGTTGCAATTATCTTGAAGTTGAATCGTTTTTAAAGTAAATTTGGAATATTATTCAAAATTGGGGCGTCTTTTTCATAGGGATTTTTATTTTTGAAAAAAATTAAATGGCGTAAAAAATACACGATAGGTATAGAATTTATTGATCTGCAACACCAATATTTTGCTTCAATGATCAATCGTCTGATTGATGAAGTGGATGAATCTGATGATATCTATTATCAAAACAGAATGCTTGAAGAACTTTCGCTTTATGCTTCTTTTCACTTTATCAGTGAAGAAAATTTCATGATTAAGCATGGATATCCCGATCTTGAAGATCATGTTGCACAACATCGTCAACTGTTGAGCCAGTTAAATGATAAAATTAATTATTTAACGTTGGAAAAGCTAAAAATTGTCGATGTAATTGATTACACCCAAGACTGGTTTTTTCATCACACACTTGAAATAGACAGTTTATTCGGTACTTTTATCACCCGAAAGGAATAGATGACAACGTGACCGGAACGTATCAGCGGATCATTCTACTTCAGGACTCTAAAGCGACTTCGCTTCTGTCAGATGTGCTGTCCGACATGAAATATGATCTTAAAAATTTTACCTGGGACAAATTTACCGTTGGTGCCATGGATGAACTTTGGGGAGATCTCATCATTGCCGACACCAACGGAACAACTGATAAGGCTATCGAGCTGTGCCATTCGCTTCATGAGAGATCCTCGACCAAAACGATACCGGTGATCATTGTCTCCGCTCTTCCGAATATCGAAGATAAAGAAAATGCATTTAAGGCAGGATGTTACGATTTTGTTACAAAACCGTTTAGTCTATCTGAGATCATTGCCCGTATAAAGAATTGTTTACAGAATCAAAAACATCTCAAGATGCTCGAAAAAAGTGTTGATGAACGGACCAGGCAATTTAAAAGCAGCGAAAATCGTTTCAAGGACATATTTTCCAGTCTCAGTCAGGGGGGGATAATCTATGAAGTCGCAGATGATGAAACTGATTTTTTGATATCAGATTTTAATCCGACTGCACAAAGACTCGATAAAATAGAAAAAGAAAAGGCTGTCGGTAGATTTTTTACGGAGTTATTCGAGGAGAACGATGATTTCAAGCTGTTTGAGGCGATTCAGCGTGTTTGGAAGACAGGAATTCCAGAAAAAATCCCAGCGTTTTTATACAGGGGGACACGCAATCAAGGATGGCGTGAATATGATGTCTTCAAATTGCCGTCAGGAGAAATTATCACTCTATTTAGTGATATTTCTGAGCAAAAGGAAAATGAAGAAAAAATTCTTAAAAATAAAAATTTTTTGCAAAGAATAATTGATGGTGTTGATGACAGCCTGCTGGTCATTAATCGTGACCATACCATAGCGTTGGCAAATAAGGCAGCTTTACAATTGGGCCGGCACCTGCAGGCGCTGAGTCACACGACAACCTGCCATCAATTATCCCACTTATCGGATTTTCCTTGCAACGGCACTAATCACCCATGCCCGCTTCAGATTGTACTGAAATCAAAAGAAAGCGTGCGTGTGGAGCACATTCATTTCGATAAGAATGGTTATGAACGTATTGTCAATATCTCATGTTCGCCGATTTTTGATGAAAAAGGAGATGTCGTTCAAGTTATTGAATTATCAAGAGATATAACCAAATATAAAAAGCAGGAACAGTTAAAAGAGATCACGGCGAGCCTTGCACAAAAAGCAAGATCATGTTCTCTAAATGAACTGCTTCAATACCTATTGGATGAGACGGAAAAACTTACCGGAAGCAAGATCGGATTTTTTCATTTTCTCCAAAAAGATCAGACCATTGTAAGATTTCAAGCCAGATCAACCAATACGACAAATCTTTTTTGCAAGACGGAAAGGGATGAGAAATACGCCTTTGTCGACGATGTCGGCGTATGGGCAGACTGTATCCGTCAGGGCCGTCCAGTTATCCATAATGACTATCAATCACTGTCAAATAAAAAAGGACTTCCCAAGGGCCATCCAACGATTATACGCGAACTGGTTGTCCCCATCGTTCACGATGATCATGTTGTCGCAGTTTTAGGGGTTGGAAACAAAGCTTATGATTATGGCACACATGATGTTGAAATGGTGGTCGAACTCGCTGAAGTTGTTCGGGAAGTTATGATCAGAAAGCAGGCTGAAGAAAACCTGCAAACATCTGAAGAACGATTTTCAAAAATATTTTTGTCAAGCCCGGATGCAATTATATTGTTTCGTGTTAATGACGGCACTATTCTGGATGTAAACCCCTCTTTTTTAGGTATGTTTGGTTACTCTCGCAAATTTTGTGTCGGCCGTTCGATTCGTGAGCTTGATCTTTGGGTTGAAGATCCGGTAATGAAAAGCACAATGGCTACCATTAAGCAGGGACAGCCGGTCAAAAATATTGAAGTTAATGGCAGGCGGACGTCCGGGGAAGAATTTAATGTTTCGGCTTCTTATGATATGCTTACAATTGATCAGGAAAACTGTATAATCGGCATGATCAGAGACATCAGTGAGAAAAAAATAGCTGAAAGGAAAAACAGGACGCTTGAAAAACAGCTGCATCAATCCATGAAGATGGAGGCCCTGGGTACCTTGGCTGGTGGTATTGCCCATGATTTTAATAATATCCTGTCTGTGATTATTGGTTATACTCAGTTGATCCTTTCAAATCTTCCGGAAAACAGCGACAATTACAAAAAACTGTTGAACGTGATGCAAGCCAGTGACAGGGCCAAGAATTTAGTGTCACAAATTCTTGCTTTCAGCCGTAACGACGAGCATGTCTTAAGGCCTGTAAAAACCCAACTGATCGTCAAAGAAGTGCTTAAACTGTTAAGGTCATCCATCCCGACGACAATCAGTATTAAACAGGATATTGAAAATAGTGGCGGCATGGTCATGGCAGACCCGACCCAAATACATCAGGTCATTATGAATATATGTACCAATGCCTACCAGGCTATGAAAGAAAATGGCGGAGAACTGGAAATTACCCTGCAGGAGACTGATCCTGGCCCTCGGGAATTGTCGGTCAGCCATTATTTAAAATCCGGACCTCATGTCCGGATCATTATCCGTGATACGGGGCCAGGCATACCAGCAGATGCACTGGGTCGAATTTTTGAACCCTATTACACCACAAAGCCCAAAGGAGAAGGAACCGGGCTCGGACTTGCGGTTGTCCATGGTATCGTTACCAATCTTAAAGGGGATATTTTTGTCAAAAGTGATCCGGGAGTCGGTACCGCCTTTAGTATTTTTATTCCTATTGTCCATGGGGGTTCCGAAACGGATGGCTCAGATATCGATTTGGCGGTGGAGTTGAAAAGAGGTTCTGAGCATATTTTGTTTGTAGATGATGACGAAATTCTGGTGGAGGTCAATAAAGAAACCCTGGAAGATTTCGGATACAACGTAACTGCTGTAGCAAACAGCGTTGAGGCGCTTAATCTTTTTTTAAACACTCCGGATGCTTTTGACCTAATTATTACGGACATGACCATGCCGAATCTGACAGGGGACAAACTGGCTGAAAAAATATTAAAAATTCGCCCCGGACGACCGATCATTCTTTCCACCGGATACAGTGATGCCATTAATCCTGAAATAGCTAAAACAAAAGGGATTATGGGATATCTCAACAAACCGTTTGTTCAAAAAGACCTTCTCAGTGAGATAAGAAAGTGCCTGGATAATACAGAAAGTCAGGACAGCGAATGACAATTATATTAATCATTGATGATGATCAACATGTCCGAAAGCTTTTGGCTGAATATCTTCAACCCTTTGAATATACACTGATGGCCGCTGAATCGCTTACCGAAGGAATGCGCATGTTTGACAGAGGGCAACCGGATCTGGTGCTGCTTGATGTCAACCTGCCTGACGGTAGCGGAATTGATATAATACCGACAATCAAAAGTGCTGCCTGTATTCCTGAAGTAATCATTATAACTGCAGAAGGAGATGCCCAGGGGGCAAAAACCGCCATTGAAAACGATGCCTGGGATTATATTCTAAAACCCTTTTCTGAGCATGAAATCGTTTTGAATGTAAAAAGAGCCCTTGAATTCAGAGCATTTAAACGGGCGAAAAATGCTTCAACACAAAACGCATTTGACAGATCTCCTATTGTCGGGGCCAGCCCGAAACTCACCGCTTGTTTAAATCTGGCAGCACAATGTGCCCAAAACGACGCCAATGTGTTGATTACCGGTCCAACCGGAACAGGAAAAGAACTGTTTTCCAGCATCATTCATTCGAACAGCCTTCAGACTAAACATAATCTTATTGTTGTAGATTGCGCAGCACTTCCGGAACAATTGGTGGAATCAGTGTTGTTCGGCCATGTAAAAGGGGCTTATACAAGCGCTGACGCAAGCCGGGAAGGATTAGTAAAAAAAGCAGATGGGGGTACGCTTTTTCTGGATGAGATCGGTGAAATGCCGCTTGCCATTCAAAAAAAATTCCTACGCGTTCTCCAGGAGCGCCGATTCAAACCTGTTGGGGGTAGTACTGAATTAAAAAGCAATTTCAGACTGATTTGTGCCACCAATAGAAATCTTGAAGAAATGGTAATGTCCGGAGAATTTCGCAGCGATCTTCTGTTTCGGATAAAAACCATCCATATCGACCTGCCGTCCCTGTGCGACTGTCCTGAAGATATCAAACCGCTCGCACTGCATTATATCCATGCCCTGTGTGAGCATCACGGTCTGGAAACAAAAGGATTTGGGGCTGAATTTCTGATGTGCCTGGAATCATACGACTGGCCCGGCAACATCAGGGAATTGATCAGCTGTTTGGAAAAGGCTATATTGGCTAACCCGGAGTCGGATATGCTGTATGCTAATTTTTTGCCGCAAAATATCCGTCTTTCCGGCATTAGCGCATCCATTAAAAACCACCCCCATGGATCTTTGGCCCCCCAGAACAGGATTGAAGCTGAAGACTCTTTTTCCATACATCTGCCAAATGATTTGTTGGAACCTTTGCAATCTTTGAAACAGGTGAAAACATACACGGCCTCAGCAACAGAAAAAATATACCTTAACCATTTGATGAATCTGAGCAAAGGAGATATGGAACAAGCATCGAAATTGGCCGGCATCAGTAAAAGTCGGTTGTATTCGTTAATGAAAACTTATCGGATTTCAAACAAGAGTTAAAAAAAATATGCCTAAATCGCTTCATAAAACTGGAATTTCGTACTAAAAAATAAAAAAATTCCAATTTCTTTTTCTTTTTCCTTCCTCGAACCTCTTCTAATTCCTTGATTTTAAACAATATTAAGCTGTCCAGTCCGCTTTGGCACACCTTTTGTATCATTCGAATTTCAGAAATCAATTTTTAATATGAGAAGGCATATGAAAATTATTATTTATACACAAATTAAAAACGAGCAAAAGGAAATTCTGCTGGAACAAATTGTTCAAAATACGGGGATGGTTCCTGTCATGGTTTTTGATCTTGACGGATTGTTTCAAATGCTGAAAACAAAAATATCAGGAGAGTATACCATTGTTTTCCAGATCGCTTGCCAAAGCGAACTGGAGACACTGCGAAATAACGAAATACGCCTTTTTAACACCCGGTTTATCATCATACTGCCATGCGATGATGAAGATATGAGCCTTAGTGCCTTATCATTGCAGCCTAAATATCTGTGTTGCCCGGACCATGGCTATGAAGATGTCGGCAGGGTGTTAAACAAGATGAATAGAGTGAAATAAACAAAGAATATATTGGAGGAACTAATGAATAAATTTAAAAATCTGAAAATCGGTACTAAATTAATTGTTTTTTTTCTTATCGTCGGTATCATCCCCATGTCCCTTCTGGGTATACTTGCAGTTAAAAATTCATCAAAAGCATTGTCAGATGCCACTCTTGAAAAACTAGAAAGTGTTCAGTCTCTAAAAAAAGAAGCCATTGAATCATATTTTGCCGATTCTTTTCTGAAAATGGAAATTTTTGCCAAAAGCAGCGATGTCAAAATTCTTTTTGAGCTGCTGCGAGCGTATCACATTCAAATTGGCGTCTCTCCCACGGGAAACTATGATGTAACAACCCGTGAATATCAGAAAATCTGGAAAGACCATGGGGCACATCTTTATAACTTTTATGAAACAAGTGGGGTGTATGATGTTTTTCTAATTTGTGCACAACACGGCCATGTCATGTATACCGCTGCAAAAGAGAGCGATATGGGTGAAAACATGGGCCATGGAAAATATAAAAATACCGGGTTGGCCGAATTATGGCGCAAAGTTGTTAACACGAAAGAAGCCGCCATTGTCGACATGGCGCCGTATGCACCCAGCAATGATGAACCCGCCATGTTTGCAGGGAATCCAATACATGACGAAAACGGATCGTTACTGGGTGTCATTGCATTTCAGCTTCCTTTAGACCAGATTAATAATGTGATGACCACAAGATATGGTATGGGTGAAACCGGTGAATCATATCTGGTTGGATCGGATAAGCTCATGCGATCGGATTCCTTTCTTGACCCTGAAAACCACAAGGTTAAAGCCAGTTTTGCCAATCCGCATAAAGGAAAAGTCGAAACCGAGGCCTCCCAATCCGCCCTGGCAGGGAAAAAAGGGAGTAAAATCATAATGGATTATAACGGCAATCCGGTTTTATCTTTTTACAACCCGCTTAAAATAAAAGATTTGAACTGGGCAATCATTACGGAAATCGACAAAGCCGAGGCATTTGCCGCTGTGAATGCCTTAAAGTTAAGCACAGGTATTATTTTTCTTGGCGCTGTCCTTGCCATTATCATCATCGCCGTTTTGATAGGGAAAAGCATCTCAAAACCCATTATCAAAGGGGTACGGATGGCGGAGTTGATGGCCACGGGGGATTTGACCCAGCGTGTTGATCTCGACCAGGAGGATGAAATCGGAGTACTTGTGAAATCCTTGAACAAGATGGCAGACAGTTTGCGCAAAATGTTTGTTGAAATCGCTGATGGTACACAGACTTTGACGGCGTCTTCCACTGAATTATCCGCAATTTCAGAACAAATTGCCGGCAATTCCGACCAGACCGCGCAAAAAGCCGTTTCCGTATCTGCGGCAGCCGAAGAAATGAGTACCAATATGAACAGTGTGGCAGCCGCTACAGAGCAGACCACGGCAAATATTCAGATGATTGTTGCTGCATCCGAGGAAATGACCTCGACCATTGCCGAAATCGCCAAAAATACGGCAAAAGGCAGCGAGACAACAACCCAGGCAGTTGAAACAGCCGAGCAGGTGTCACGTAAAGTTGACGAACTGGGAACCGCTGCCCAGGAAATAAATAAAGTTACTGATACCATTGCAGATATTTCGGAACAAACCAATCTTCTGGCGTTGAATGCGACGATAGAGGCCGCCCGGGCAGGAGAAGCCGGGAAAGGGTTCGCAGTTGTGGCAGGTGAGATAAAAGCTCTGGCCCAGCAGACGGCAGACGCGACTGATGAAATCAGCTCCAAGATAGAAGGCGTTCAGGTAACAACAAAAGAATCGGTAAGTGCCATTCAATCCATTGTCGAGGTAATTAATGAAATCAACGGTATTGTTACGACAATTGCCACCGCCATTGAAGAACAGTCGTCTACCACACAGGAAATTGCCAATAATGTCAGCCAGGCAGCAGTGGGGTTGGATGAAGTCAATGAAAATGTGAATCAGACCTCCGTTGTTGCAGGTGAAGTCACACAGGAAATTTCCGATGTCAGTCGTTCTACCGAAGAGATGAGCGAAGGGTCCAGACAGGTCATGGGCAGTGCTGGTGAGTTGTCACAGCTTGCAGAAAAATTAAGTGAAATGGTGGGTCAGTTTAAAGTCTAATGCGGGGAACCCTTGTGCTTCTCCTCTTTTTTTGTTTTTTTGAAAAAAATTGAGGAGTAAGGCACTATATAGATCCTTTTCTTAGGGATTTGATTACAAATATGTATGCATAAAGGAATACACCATGGCAAGTCAAGTGTTGTCTCCCGTTAAAAAAGAGATGGGTGAAATTGAGGACAAAACTTCACTGCGGGTAGACGTGACGTTGCTCGACACCCTGATGAATCTGGCCGGTGAATTGGTTTTGAGCCGCAATCAATTATTGCAGGGGCTTGGCGCAAGCAACCCAAAAGCAACTGAATTGTCCGGACAGAGAATCGATATGATTACCTCTGAACTTCAGGAAGCCATTATGCGCACACGCATGCAGCCCATTGGCAATATCCTAAATAAATTTTCAAGGGTTGTTCGGGATCATTCGCAGCAATTAGGCAAGTCAATTGAACTGATAATTGAAGGAAAAGACGTCGAACTGGATAAAACCATTTTAGAGGCCATCACTGATCCACTGACCCATTTGATTCGTAACAGTATCGATCATGGAGTGGAATCACCGGATGAAAGAAAAAAGAAAGGGAAACCTTTGACCGGACAAATCAGTATCAAGGCATGTCATGAAGCCGGTCAGGTAAATCTCCTTATTTCCGATGACGGGCGCGGCCTTGATCCTGAAAAGATTTTAGTAGCAGCTCTTTCAAAAGGACTGATTAAGCCGGATACACTGACTCAGATGACTCAAAAACAGAAAATGGAACTGATTTTCAGACCCGGTTTTTCCACGGCTGATCAGGTTACGGGTGTATCCGGCCGGGGGATGGATGTGGTCAGCGCCAACATTGAAACCCTTGGCGGTGCTATTGAGCTTGAATCCGAATTAGAAAAGGGAACCGATATTCTGATCAAACTGCCGTTGACGCTGGCCATCATCCCCAGCCAGATTATGCGGATGGGCGGCGAAAGATATGCTGTGCCCCAGGTGAACCTTAATGAACTGTTGAGAATCCCGGCGGGTGAAATCAAAGATAGGATCGAAACAGTGGGAGACGCATCAGTCGTCCGGCTTCGGGGTGAACTACTCCCTTTGCTGGACCTTGCCCGGATTCTCGGTATCGACAAATCTTATTCTGATCCTCACACCGGGCAGGACCTACCGGATAGGTGTCATGTGATTGAAGACCGCAGATCAATTCGGCCCCGAACCGCCGATGCAGGCGGTGTGACCGCATTTGAGGCACCAAAAGGCGAATTGAGTCCAAGACAAAAATCAGATCGTAGAACCAGCTGTAAAAGTGCTGTAAACATTGCCGTCGTTTCCGCCGGTGCTTTTAAATACGGTATGGTTGTTGATCAACTTTTGGATTCGGAAGAAATTGTTGTAAAACCGGTGGGCCGTCACTTGAAAAAATACACGGCCTATGCCGGGGCCACCATTATGGGGGACGGCAAAGTCGCCCTTATTCTAGATATCGCCAACCTGGCGCAGGCAGCTCAACTTTCAACGGTATCTGAGGCTGTTCAAACCATTAAATCATCAGAACAATCCTATAATGACCAGGCAGCTCTTCTGACATTTAAAAATGGCGATCGAGAGCATTTTGCAGCACCTCTTAGTTTTGTGGACAGAATCGAGAGGGTGCGGATTTCTGATATCGAAGAAATCGGCGGCAAAAAGGTGGTGCAATACAGAGGCGGTGCACTTCCATTGATTGAATTGGCCAATGTGGCCGATTTTGATCCGCTTCCAGAAAATACTCTCCAGGAATTGGTTGTATTTCGGGTGAAAAATAGGGAAATCGGGTTGTTGGTATCTCCACCTGTGGATGCCATTGATATTATTTTAGACATTGATGAATCTACGTTGAAACAAAACATTATTTCCGGCTCAATGGTGATTAATGGTCATACCACTCTGCTGATCGATATTTTTGAGATGGTAAAAACGGCATTTCCAGACTGGTTTGCCCGCCATGCGTCAGAGCCACGTTCCAAAGGCTAAGCCGTTATGTTCGCAGAATATTCCGCATTTTTCAGGGATAAGGTAGCATTGTTCATGGAAGTGGATGGAATAATGGTCAGTAAAACTGAAGACCGGTTTGTCATAAAATAGAACATAGATGACAACCTTTCCACAGATCTGGGGGGAACGCAGATAATCCGTATTCGGCTGATATCCGCGTCAGAGGAAGATGGTATTTGGATACCGGCCATGAAGATGGTGTAAAATTCAGTATCGATCAAAAATTTCTATTCGGGGTTTCCGTATATGAAATAGCCGGCCGCGAGCCAGACCCCCAACATTGATGTTCCATTGTTCGGCGGTGGGAAAATTTCTGAACCGTTGATACTTGAATTTCGCCCCTAGGAGAGCTTTTATGTATATCAGATTTAGCCATGCCAAATACTTAATAATCGCCCTATTACTGATAGTTTTGTTTCTTGTCGGTTTGATCAGGGTGGGGACGCACAAAAAAATGAAGGTCCATCTGGCCAATTCCAAAACATCAATTGCCGAAGTAAATCTATCCGCCCAAATTATTAACTCTTTGACAATGGCCCGTTTATCATTTGACGATATAATGCATGGGCATCTGGAGCAGATATCTGTCTTTGATAAAAACATAGAAGAGAGTCTCAGAATCGGCAATAAATTACTTAACCTGATTCAGGATTTGTCGATGAGAAGGCAAGTAGAACATTATATATTAAACCTGACTCGGTTCCATAGGATCTGCCATCTTTATCACGAGGAAATGGTGTCTGACCCTTCATCAGATACGTCAGCCCAGCTATCCGTTGAAGCCCTTAAAATAAAACAACAAACTGTTAATGAGGTGCTGGGTTTTATTCAGATAATTAACCAGAAGGCCATACAGGGAATGGTAGATGTTGAAGCAATAATGAAATCAAATCAAAAACAGCATACTTGGATTTTTTTTATTAGTTTGGCAATTGGATGTTTATGCATCTACACGATTTCAGTGGCGATATCACGGCCTTTAAATCGGTTGATTCGAGTAATACGAAAATTGGGGGCCGGAGAAACGGACATTCAGATTGAGCTTCCGGACAAAGATATAATTGGACAATTGGGCCATGAGTTCAACCAGATGGCATTAAAGTTAAACGACGCGATCAGTTTGCAACATGGTATCATGCATTCTTTACCATTCATGATGGTATGTGTGTCGCAGGATGGAAGGGTCATTATGAACAATAAAATCATGTCTGATCAGCTCGGAGTCACAACAAATGAGATGACAGGAAAGACATTATGGCAGATGTTACCCGGGATAGCCAAAGAGAAAGAAAGATTTATCGAAATGTTTGACCGCAATGATCAAATATTTTTGGATAAATATCCTTTGCACATCAACAATGATATTTTTCTTTGTGATATAACCATTTACCCTATAATGCAAAGCCAAAAGAGATTATCCGTTATTCTGATTCAGGATATGACTGCCAGTGTGAAAATGCAGGAAGCGCTTCGCCAGGCTGAAAAAATGAAGTCTGTTGGTGGACTTGCTGCCGGTATGGCACATGAAATAAATAATCCTTTGGCGGGAATTGTTCAAAATACCCAATTACTTGAAAGTAGACTTTTAAGCTCCCTGGGGGCAAATGAACGGGCCGCCGGCGAGATCGGTACAACACTGGACGTCATCCGTCAATATTCCGAATCAAGGAAGCTTCCAAGTATTATCGATAGAATCCTTGAAGCAGGCGCCAATGCGTCAAAGATCGTAGACTCCTTGCTTTTTTTTGCGGGAAATAACCAATCCGGGGACATTGACATCGAGATTGAGCCTTTGATTGATAAAACCATTGAATTGTTAAAACATGATTATGGCCTTAAAAAATACGATTTTAGGAGTATCCGTATTAAAAAAAGCATTCCACCCAATATTCCACCTGTGAGATGCAATGAAAGCAAGATGATACAGGCACTTTATAATATTTGTAAAAATGCGGCAGCAGCCATGCACGAATGGGATGATCCAAAAAAACAGGACCCGCAGATTGATTTTATGATTTCTGCTGAAAAGACCTTTGTTCAGTTGGAAATCAGGGATAACGGGCCAGGTATGGATAAGAAGATTAAGGAACGAATTTTTGAGCCTTTTTTTACCACAAAGGATGTTGATAAGGGTAAGGGGCTTGGGTTGTCAATCGCCTATTACATTATAGTTGAAGATTTAAAAGGCCGGTTGATGGTTGAATCATCACCAGGATCCGGCGCAGCATTTATCATCAGGATTCCATCCCAGGGCTGATTTTGATTATCGAATAATGAATAAGGACCGCATGTCAAATAAAGTGAACAAAATTGCGGTCCTTGGTTTGTGTCTGTCTATTCTCTCACCGAATCCATGGTCTCTTCTGTTTCCTTTTTAATCGTGTCAACGATTTGCCTCGTTTTCTTTTCCACTGTCTCCCCAGTCTTTTTAGATATTTCTGCTACAGTTTCTACGATCTCCCCGGTCTTTTTTTTGACCGCATCAACGATTCCATTTAATTTGTTTGTCATTACTTCAGCGGCAACGGTTGTTTTTTCCTTTGTTGTCTCAACGACTTGGCCGGTCATTTCTTGGGAAGTTGCAATTGCTTGATCAATTTTTTTTCCAATCGTATGTTTTTCAGTTTCATTCGCGTCTCCACAACCCAGTATAGGTACCAAGCAGATTATCAGGATTACACCAATCATTTTTTTCATGTTTATTTTTTCCTTAAAAAAAGGTGTTGAAATCGACCACCAAAATTTCAGTCCGTTAGGAGCTGAAAAAAGCCTCTGTTTAGTTGTTCTTTCAAACGCCCAAGCACAAAAAAATAACACAGAAGGCTTTATACATAGAAAAAATATCAGGCGACTCTTCACAACGCAATTTAAAAAGAATTTTTCAAACTGAAAAATTTGAGGGACACAATATAAAATTGTGGTTATTTCCTTCGCTATTTATTGATTTTGTATGTAAAACAAGTTGCATTTTCGCCAAGTATGAAGATCTGACTTTACGAATTAAATTGAAACGGTAAAAAAAGGAGTACAGGCGTGGGAGGATTAAATTTAAAGTTTTGTCTGAGTGCGGTCGTTGCCCTGTTCTGTTGTGTGTTCTCATCTTCAGCTTTTTCCGGCGGTGAGCTTTTACCGGACAATAACCGGATGCAACATCTTAGACCGGGAAAACAGCAGGCCGGAGCCTTTACCGGAACGCCTGATGTTCTATACAAAGCGCCTGACTGGCAGTTGAATGTTTATCTCACCCATAAAGGCAGCAGATCCCAGGGAAGTCACGGAGTGCTGCTGAAAAATGGAAAACCTGTTAACGGCACAAAAAAAGAGACCCTGGATACGGCCATCGGAAAAGTTCAATATAATGGTCCTTATGGGCTTCAGGCGCATCTGTGGGACAGTTCCGGCTGGGTGATGGTGGCACCTAAAGTCACACCTCAAAATAGCGCGTCCGGCCTCACAAGACCCAAGGTGTCGGATTTGATGAAGCTGGAAAATGATTTAAAAGAGATAAACCGCGAAAGCGAATAGATTTTCAGGGGAGGCGTTCATGTTTAGAGCCGTCAGACTGATTGGAATTGGCCTGTTGTGTGTCTTTTTTCTGTCTACGATTGTCGTGGCAGACAGCAGTAAAGACAAGGGAAGCGATACATTTAAAGCCGGAATAAAATACAGCAAAGAAGATAAAGAAAAAAAGAAGCAGGATGGATTGAATAAAGTCGCTCCCAGTATTGCTAAAGGGGAGGAAAATGCCGAAATTTTAGATAAAATCAGCAAAGGTGTCGGCAAAACTGTGGATAAAGCTCTTCCGGCCCCGGGAGCAGACGAAATAGGGGATGCAGCCGGAGAAACGGCCAAGGCCGGAGCCAAAGTTGTTAAAAAATGGCGGACGCGGGGAGATGCGGTAATCGGCGATGACGGCACCCTGAAAATGTATAATGAAGAAACCGGAGAATGGGAGGACTTTTAAACCATGGCGTTTTCAGATTCTCTTCTGGGGTTGTTGATTTTTCTTGGGCTGACCCTTGTCTTTTTTCTGGTGTTTTTAATTAAAGAAAAGATCCGTCCGTCAAAACCAAATGCAGGAAAAGGATCAGACAGCAGCGAATTCGGTTTTTCACAGGATTCAACTTTCGAGTCCTATGAAATGCAGAACCGCTGCACCCAGCAGGATGCGGTCATCGCATCGGATCCAACCATAAATGAGAACTGATTAAGGCTGGGGCTAAAAATTTAGGGTACATCTTACATAATCCCAAAGAGTTAAGTAAAGTGTACCCCGATTTTTCAAAAACGTTGCTTTTGGCTGTCAAGTGAGCGCATTGCGTTTTTGACCTCGATAAAGCATTTGGGTTGCATATCGTCAAAATTCCGGCGGATATTGGACGGCAGGGCGCTGGCCGAATCCTGTTCTGTCTTCCTGTACTACAGGCGTCAGTATCGACGCTTATTTACGCTTATCGTTAAAATCATTGGTAAATTCAGTGTGGTTTTTTGTTGGAATTAAGAATCATATGCCATTAATTTCATTGCACAATAAGATGTTATTTTCTCCAGTCTTCCCGGATAAAATCAAAATACATCTCGGTGACTTCCTCCTTTTCATAATCCTCGATTTTTTTAAAATCAATGGCGGCGATATCAATGATTCTCGAAGGTTGATTCTTACCTCTCCTGCCCGTGGTTGTTCCGCCGTCAATGGACAGGCCGATTTTCTTCTTATCTATCTTAAACGCCATGGAGTGGGTGTGGCCGTATAGCAGCAAAGAGACATTTTTTTTCTTCAAAACTTTTTTGAATTTCCTTCCATCCAACAATTTCATGCCCCACAAGGACAATCTATGCGCGAAAGGGTTATGATGCAGATAAACCACCCGGAAATCGCATTCCTGGATTTCGGGTTTCTCAAGCCATTCGGCCAGCGCATCTCTCTGAGTATCTCCGAGTTCTCCATAACTGCCCTTGAGTTGTTCCGCGTCCGAATCCAGCCCTATCAACGCGATCTTTTGTTCAAGGCCCTCCGGGCCGTTAAAATGGATAATGTCCTTTTTGGGAAACGAGCCATCACCGCCATAAAATGTTTCCATGAAAAGATCACGCGCTTGCGCCTCATTTTCTATGTCTCCGCTTTTTTCTTCTTTAACCCTGTAGTCATGGTTGCCCGGTACGACGTAAACCTTGTACCCTTTGGCCCTCAATTCTTCGAATTTTTCGGCGGCGTGATTAAAATCATCCCGGTTCGCGTTATGGACGATATCTCCCGTGATAATCACAATATGGTCTTCCGGATTTTCTATTTTATTCGTTAAATAGCTGATGGTTTCATCAAAATGTTCTTTCAGTGAATTAGCTCCGTCGTCTTCCACACAACCGATATGGAAATCGCTCAAATGAATTATTTTTTTCATTTTTTTTCTCTCCCCTTAGAATCACGTTTGGAATTATTTTTTATAAGAAAGCTTCAATTAAGTTGCTGAATTACTTTCTTGCTTCGTTGTGGGCTGCACGTCAGATCAGCCCATGGCTGTTTCTAAGAAAGTCTGTGTCGGCGACACCGATCTTTCAACTTTCGTTGTGGGTCGAAGCCTGGGTGTAGATAGACCAGGGACGGCCCGTGGCCGTTAGAAAAAACAAAAAATGCTTTTGGGGCCTAAAAATTTATATTAACTTGCCGGGTCTTGCGAACGTCGCGGACGTACACGAGATGTCCGGAGCGAATTTCACCTTCATTCGAGGGACACGATCTCAAATTATGATTTTTCCCTTGGCCCTTTGGGGCCGGTCTTCCTTTTTTTTAGAACCCTGCCGGTTTCGGCTTCAAGTCGGCTGATAAAACCATCTCCACCAAGGGGACGCCCGGTTCTCTCATGCTTTTGCAGTGCATCCCTTTCATTGGGTTCAACCGGAAGATTTATAAAATCATCCCACTTATCTACATACGTTAATAAGGGCTTTGCTTTGATAAGAGGGTCCTCAACAAGGTTTAGATGTGCCCTGCAGGAACTCCATTGATATTCTTCCGCCCTTTTAACCAATCCGGCTCGAACGGGATTTTGTTCGATATATCTGGCAGCGGCAAGCAGGTGATGCTCGTCCAGAATAAAAGAGGCAAATCGCCCCTGCCAAAAATACCCCCGCCAGCCTTCCCTGAAATTCACCATCCTTGCATATCTTCTATGGGCTTCGCCTATGGCGGAGGCAAGGCCCTGGGATGTTGCGGGGACTGCAATCAGGTGGGTATGATTGGGCATCAGGCAGTAACTCCAGATTTCTACATTGAAATGTGCGCACCATTCAGCCATCAGATCGATATAGGTTTGATAATCTTCATCTGAAAAGAATGTCTGCTGCCTGCGGTTACCCCTCTGCGTGATGTGGTGCGGATAACCCGGGGCCACGACTCTTGCTAATCTTGCCATACTGAAATGTATTGCAAATTATACTTGTATTGTCAATATTTTTATATCGTGTCCCCGGAATTGTGTCCCCGGAATTGCTTCAACTTTCTTTAGACGGTCCTCGCGGTTCCGCCCTTGTTTTCGCTTAGTATTTCTGCTAATGCTATATGCATCAACAGGATTCACGTATCGGGGGGGGGACCCCATTAAGTTCGCGCCCATGCCGGGCGTTCCACAAGGATTGGACCGGTCACTGCACACAGATCAAGCAAACTATTGTTTGTCTGATCAGCGCACAGCGCCGCAATTAAAAAAAATTTTGATTATAACGGATTTGGGGGGCCAAACTTAACTGTTTGAATTTACTATAATGCGTTTTATATCTTGCCCTCAAATTGTGATCAAAATAGGACAGAGAATTCATGTCCAAGGGGCCAAGAAGCCTGAAAAATAGGGA
>Ga0193962_1000471_pt1 | contig 18389 bp, 40 predicted proteins | sample FB_5_MG_FD_140335 | JGI IMG/M metagenome (GOLD analysis project Ga0193962, IMG submission 140335) | Microbial mat bacterial communities from the Broadkill River, Lewes, Delaware, United States - FB_5_MG | ecosystem: Environmental > Aquatic > Freshwater > River > Microbial mats | place: USA... | reverse complement strand
GAGGTGTGGAAGTACATCCACCACATTACATGGAGTGTATCATGATACGTAGACTCGCTTACTCGTGCCTTGTCATCAACCTCACCATCATGGCAGTCATTGCCATCACCCACGCATAAGGAGAACCCACATGTTCAAGCTCTTCGGTACAATCAGCAATGCCCTCATCGATGTAACCACCAGCGTAGTTGGTGTCACCAAGTCCATTGACAACCTGGTTGAGTCAGCCAACCACAGCACTGCTGCTTTGCGTCTCAATGCAGAGCAGCTGGAAGCTGATGTCCAGTTCGACTGTGACAAGAAGAAGGCTGCAAGGGCAGCTGCCATGGCTGCCTACGAAAAGGAACTCATGGCGATGTCCCAAGAAGAGGACTAACCCTACTGATGCACCCCAAATGGGGTGCATTAGCCATTTACACAAACACAACACAACGGAGATAGATTTCCCAAAGACCTCATCTCCTGTAAGGCCTCAAATAGCCTGCTCACTGGACGCAACTGGTTGGTTGGTACATCCACATCAGCGAGCTTCATATAAGGCTGTGAGAGGTCTGGTAGGGACTGTGGTGCTACCCTACTTGAACAAACCGATGTCCCATCGTTTCATCCACCCTACCCTACACATTCCCTATACACTATCCCCTAAAACTGGCCTCTGGCCAGAAGGGTGGAAATACCCCCTTTAAGAAGTCTCTACACTTCCCCACCTACCCTTACCTCAACCCGCATGAGATCGTTTACTCAGCGAGCTCTTTGACACTCCCAGGAGGATATACTCATGAAGACAATTGCACTGAAGTCACTTGGTTCACGATTTGAGTCCACCAATGGATCCATCACCATCACCCAAGGTGTTGGCTCAACACTGCACATGACCACCGATCGGGACACCTACACCCTGGATCAGGTAGATCTCAACAACTGGACTGGCATGGCCAATGGTCACCAGATCAATCTCAACCTGAAGAAGAAGACTGGCACTCTGTCCTATGCATAAACCAAAGGGGGAGTTCATCTCCCCTTCAACCTATTCAGGAGAAAGATATGCTTATCGCTATTTGCTCTGGCTCAAAGACTTGCCTCAAAGACTGTCCCAAGAAGAAGCCTTTCATCGTTAACCTGTTCACTGATGACCGAGGAAGCTGTTACCACGATCAACACACAGAAGGGAAATTCCATGAGTGTGATCCATACACCCTTCCCACATGTCCTCACTGCGGTCAGCGGATTGGCCATTACCCTGAACAAGCTGGTCAATTCGTCGGATGCTCTACTATCCGTAACTACGGCACACCTGAAGAAACTTTCTGCCCTGGTTACTGGGAAAACCATGGAGGTATGACACCTGAAGAGGCCTTGACTCACTTCAATGCATAAACCAATCTGGGTATGTTCTTTCGAGCCATACCCTTCAAGGAGAAAGATATTCATGGATACCATCACCCTTCGACGTATCAACAATCAACTCTCCATCAACTACCTCACACAACAAGCTTTGACTGGAGAAGGCTCAATTAAATGTGAAGCCAGACAAACCATGCACATTAAGGACCTTGAGCACTTACCTGTTGGCCAACTCTTCTATTGTGCACATGCATCTCACCGTGCAGAAGCAGGAGCAATCCCTTGCAATGGTTGCAACATCGTTCAAACCCCTGAAGCAGAATATGCTCACTTCAACTAAGGAGATAGCTCATGCTTGAATTTGTTACCATTAATGATGAAACACAATTATCCACAGAATACACTAAATGGTTAAACAACACCCTTTATGACTGCTGGCTTCTTAACTTCACCATTTCATTCACCAAGCATTACTTTCTAAGCTTGGGTATTACCTTATCCAGATCCATTATCTACAGTAAATATAAGTACATCAATGCTTATATCAAGCATTCCTGTGAACAACATGCCTAATTAAGGAGATCACCATGAAAAGAAACCTTATCCTCATCCGTCAAGTCAACAACCAACACTGCATTGATGAACTGGTGTACCGAATCAATATGAAAGATGGCATTCTCTACGTCCATGGAGAAGCCTGCGAAGCAAACAAAACCAACAAGACTTTGGGTATCCATACGTGGGAAAGAACCTGCAACTGTCATATCTTGAATGAACCAGGCATACTGCCTTGTCATGGTTGTGAGCACATAGAGCTTGTAAGGCACGAACTTGAAACATTCATTGATTTCAATTAAGGAGCACAACATGAATGCTATTGCATTGGCTCAACAGAACAGACAACGAGTAATCGACAAAGTAACGACAACCCTCTGCACCGGTAACAATACTGGCTGTGCTGGTATAGGTAAGGAATTCACATGCTCTGACATGATGGCTTTATGTGCAGATACCTGCATAGCTGTATGCCATGGTTGTGAGATGAAAGCCATGGCCAGACAAGAGCCTGAAACATTCATTGGCTTTGATTAACCAAAGGCTGGCCCTTCGGGGCTATGCCATGAACCAAGGAGAGATAAATGCAGGATGTGGAATTCACTATCAAGATGCAGATACCTGAAGAAATGCGGCTTCTCGAAGCACACAAGTTAATCCAAAGTTACATGAAGCTGCTTTGCGGTGAGTTGTCCCCAAAGTTGACAATCCAGAAAGCAGCTGCACACCATAAACTGATGATTAAGGGTAAAACCAAAAGGAGATAGATAGTCATGAAGAGAGATCTGATTTTGGCAAGAAAAGTCAATAACCAGCACTGTATTGATGATATGGTTCATTATGTAAAGACCGGAGATATTCTCATTGTAGGAGGTCACACTTGTGAAACAAATAAAACCAATGACACTATGGGTAATACGGATGAAGATCTCAGTTATTGTGCGTGCCGATATGCATCAGTTGTGGATGGGGATATCCCCTGCAATGGGTGTGGCACCCAGGATATTTACTTAGATGAACCCTACACCCTCATGAATTTCGAATAAAGCCCTCCGGGCTTAGGAGTGGAACTATGGCGTCTATGAAACGAATTATCTTTCTGTCCACCAGTTTATCAACCATCATCATCCCTGCTATCTGCATGGTAATCAGTTAAGGAGAAGAAACATGAGTTTGGGTAAGGATTACTCACACCTGCTTGGCCGTCGAATCATTGATGTAACTGAAAATGGGAGAGGCTACAAGCTATACACCATCTTGGAGTGTGCTGTCTGTGAATACTCCATGGGTATTACGCTCAAGCCTGTTGCGTCAAGCAATACAGGCAATAACCCTAATTTCGGTACAACCTGTCTTAACGGAAAGTCATCACCGAACAAAGAGGACTACGAATATTTTGCTGATGTTTATGATGACTTGTTCAAATACCTCATCACCAGATTGGAGAACTATGAGATCCTGGATAATGAGGTATTTGGAGCTATTGCAAACAAACCCTATCATGGCGGCGGCAACCTGCATTGTGCCAGTGGCATGCCGGTATAAGGAGAAGAGATCAATGAGTAAAGAACAGCACATCGTGAAAATGGCTGGTTACCTGAAAGACGGAACCAAAGCAAAGACTCACCAGGCAAATCAGGTGCACGAATTCCGTGATGAAAAAGGAATCTTCACCATCAGGAATGCTTCCAGCATCAAGACCAGATATGTGGTTACACCGAAAAGCAAAACCCGATTGCAGGCCAGCGCCTTTCATCACAACGTCTTCATGGGTAAAGCAGATAACGGTGTAAAGATCCACTTCACCCAGAAGAAGGTCGTAGCAAAACTCATTTACTGGAGCTAAGTCAATGTCACAAAAAGTCACCGTTAACGATGAATATTATAGTGCCATTAAAGCTGCCATTCATGCACAAAACTTAGGCAGAATGAGTGGAACAAAGGCTCGGGATAGGCATAGAGCTCTTATAAAAATCCGTAAAGCTAAAGGTGAAGCAAGACGTACCGAAGATCCCCAAATTCTTGAAGATGCTTGCATAGCAGAACTCATGAAAATTGTAGGAGCGTAAATTGAGCTATAAACCGTATACTGGTGTGGGGTCCAGGGAGACCCCAACCGTGGTGTTGCAGCTGATGCAGGACATTGCTGCAGAGCTGGACAGGAGAGGCTACACGCTGCGTTCAGGTGGAGCCAAGGGTGCTGACAAAGCCTTCGAGTCAGGCGCCAGAACCAAGGAGATTTACTATGCCAATCACTGCACTGTGGAGTCCATGGATATAGCCAAGCACTTCCATCCTGCTTGGGCAAACTGCAGCGAATATGCACGCAAGCTGCATGGACGTAACTCATTTCAGGTGCTTGGTTCAAGGCTCAACAGTCCCTCCCAATTCCTCCTGTGCTGGACTCCTGATGGGTGTATTACCCATGCATCCAGGTCCAGCCGGACAGGGGGCACAGGCACAGCGATCAGCATTGCTGATTACTTCGCTGTACCCATCTTTAACCTGCAAAGAGCAGATCACAGAGCCAGGCTTGAGGCCATGGTGAATGAGCGTAAGGCTACCAAAAACCCTGCTTTTAGAGGCCCCAGAGCGTACCTAAGCAATATGTTCATGGGAGCTCCCATCATAGTAGAAGGCAAAATGTGGCCCTCTGTAGAGCATGCCTTCCAGGCTGCGAAGAGTGCAGACCCTGACTACCAGGAAAGGGTTAGGAATATGACCTCACCCTATGAAGCCAAGAAGGCTGGTAGACAGTGTGTGATGCGTATGCACTGGAACAAAGTAAAGCAAGGCATCATGCACCAGCTGGTTAAAGCCAAGTTTACCCAGCATCCTGAACTGTTGGCTAAGCTGAAGACTGAGCAAGAACTGGTGGAATACAACACCTGGCATGACAACTTCTGGGGTGATTGCACATGCGCTGCATGTAAGAACAAACCTGGCTTGAATACACTTGGTTTGATCTTGGAAGACATCCGAAGTAATTACTAATATAATGGGGTGGTAACACCCCTGAAAGGAGTAACATGGCTATAACCAGTATTGGTAAATACAGAATCTATTTGGTTGGTGCAATCACAGATAACCCCAATTGGGAAAAGGAGTTTGCTGAGGCAGAGAGAAAAGCCCTTGATGAGGGTTACATCGTACTCTCACCCACCACCTACCCGAAAGGGTTAACCCAAAAAGAATACATGGTGTTGTCTGTAGCCAATGTATTCCTTGCCGATGTAATCCGCACAGTTAACGACTGGAAGGATAGCAAAGGCACCCACGTGGAGATAGCCTTGGCCAAAGCCATTGGAACCCAAATTCAATATCGAGGAGATAAATCATGATCCCTGAAGAAGCCCTTGAGATGAACAAATTATTCGATAACGTGATGAACCAAAAGAAAGTAATTGAGCGCATTCGATTCAGGTTCACCAGGAAGTCTGGATCCTTTGTCATCGGCGGAAATGGTCAAGATACCAAAGAACTCTTGGCCATTGCCTTCAGCCTCACCCGTGAAAAGCGCCAATTACTCGATGTCATCCTCCAGTACCATACCGGTGCAACCGCAGTTTTACATTGCTCGTAACAGGCCTCTGGCCTTAATTATGGAATAAATTAAACATTCACATTCAAACAAGGAGATTCACCATGACTACCGCAACCACCCCCATTGAGAAAAAGACCAAGCCCACCAAAGCATCCGCACCCAAGAAATCCCCCAAGAAGAAAGAGAAGCAGAAAGCTGCTGCCTTCCTCAACTGGGCTGTCATCAAGAAGGATGGTTCCCTGTTCAAGGGAGGGAGAGGCTTGCCCATCTTCCAGAATCCGGAATACCCCAATGCCAAGGAAGATGCCCTGATTGCCCTGGCCGAACAGAACGGCGGTGAGATCGAGCTGACCATGAAAGTCATTGTCCGGCTGAACAAAGAGGCCGAACCGGTCAACCTGGCCGACTTCCTGTAATCAACTCATGGGACTGCCTTCGGGTAGTCCCATTCTCATTTAAGGAGAAAGTCCATGCTCAAATACATACTCAGTTTGATAGCTTACCCCATCGTTCGGTACACCTGGACCAAAAGAGCTATACACTTCAACAAAGGCTACGGGAATGCCCAACAACTACACTCGTGGGGTAGGGATATCAACCCTCTGGAATATTCCAACAAGTGGGTGCGTAAAGGCATGTTCCAATACATCGAGGATCAACTGTCTAAAGCAGATAAAACTGCAGAAGATAGTGAGTTTAACAGGGGATACATCTATGTAGCTAAAGCATATGCAATGGATCACCCTATAGATGAATCACTACATATCGGTGCATTTGGTAAAGGTATGGATAAAGCAAAGAAAGATAGTATCTGGGAGAAGCAGACAGATGATTGTTAGATGTGAATGTTGCCAACTGAAAGCCATCGTTAAGAGTTTCCCAACCCATCCTTGTATCTGTGGAAAAACTGAATGGATCAGGGATGAAGGACCTGATGGTTCATGGTTGGGTTATTGCCCCAAATGCCAAACAGAAATGCGATTGAGTCGCAAACAGACCAGTGTGAATTGCCCGAAGTGTAATTACGTTCAGCCCATCTGAAAGGAGTAAAGTATGGCATTAAGGATAGACGAGCAATACGTATATGACAAGGTTGAGGAATGGGGTGGTATGGAAGAAATCGAAGAGTCTGTAAAGCTCATCGAGGAATACCGTAACACCGACTTCTACGCATCAAAGAACACTGCAATTGTAGGTTGGGAGATTGACCACAAGAACATCTACGACATGATCATATCTGTATTCACTGCGACTCTAACCAATGACTACCTCACCTACCAGGCCATGGTGGGAATGCTGAACCATAAGATAAAGATAGACGATGAGCTCTGGAGAGTGAAGATCATGGCTGACATCATCGGCTTGATCTCCACCACTGGCCTCATTGAGATCGAAAGTGAAAGGGGTGAGTATCACCAAATCTTTACGGAATACGACTTCGAAGACGAGGCAATTCCTGAAGATCCCAAGCATCAACCCATCTTCAAACATCCCCGAAGAAGAAAGACAAACTGGGATTATGATGATGGTACTGGCTCAGTGATCCTGGGTCACCGAATGAATCATCATGAAGACTTTGTGCGGTTATCTCACCTGGATCGCATGAACAAGATACCCCTCACACTGGATGAGGAGTTCATCCGAGAATACGAAGAAGCACCAAAGAAAGATCCTGTGGGTATCGAAGAAGAGCTGCAGTGGGAGAACTATTCCGCAAAGGCAGCAGAGACTTACGAGAAGATCATTGCCCATGGAAATGTCTATTACGACAACTATAAATATTGCTCACGAGGTAGGCAATACTCAGGATCATACTATGCTGGTGCACAGGGCAGCAGCTACAAGAAGGCTATTGTTCAATTACGTAATCAAGAAATTACGGAGGGATTCTGATGGAAAAGAAATGGCGTGAAGCAGCAAAGAAACCTGTATTTATGGAACCTCCCGGCAGAGGGTTAACTGTGTTTAAAACTCTCACAGGAAGATACCTCTCCAACATCTCCAAGATGGTGGAGGTAGACAAAGACATCACAGCCTATGGCCATGGCATGATAGATGCTGTTGATGGTGAGGGTAACGTCATCGACTTCAAAACCATAGATTATTCTAAAATTGAGAAACGAATACTTTACCAACGGGACTGTGGCAAAAGCAATATGCGTTACGAATATCTCAGGTATCTCATGGGCCTGGAGACCCCATTACCCATAGCCCAGGGCAGTGCAATCCATGCATTCTTGGATGATCTGTATTGTGAGCCGAAACACATTGACCACTTTGTCTACTTGCTTTCACCTGTCAACGAGGAGATCACCTGTGATTAAAAAGAGACCCCGGCTGGTTGTCACCACTGAACCAAATGACATCATGCAACCCATTGAAATCGTCAACATGAACGTGGAGAAACCTCACCACCCATGGGATGTAGTGTGTGACAGGTCTTCTGTTCTTGGTTCAAAATTCTACCTGAAGGGTGATGAATCCAGGAGAGATCTGGTCTGTGATTCACACCAGCATCGCTTCGACAATGAAGTGCTTTGTTTCCATCACTGGGGAGAGTATGTGGAGCTTATGCGAATCAGAGCTCTGTATCGAAAGTACAAAAAGCTCAGACTCTTCTGCTGGTGTGCACCGAAGAGGTGTCATACTGAAACTTACAAGAAATGGCTGGAGGCTCACATATGAATCACCCTATCCAAACAATCTCAGCCCTTCTCCTTTATGAGCGTGCTGAATTAAAGAGAGAATTCAATCGAGTAAAGAAACTCAAAAAGAACTACCCCAACAGGCAGAAAATGCTCACATGCATTTACTGCCAACGACGGGAACTGGATACTGCGTTTATGTGGTTAGAAAACCACAAGCATATTCATGTAAAATCGTAACCCATCAACGCCCTCTCCGGAGGGCAAGGAAATAATCTATGAAATTGCTGCTTAATATGTTTATTGTTGCCCCAGTTAAACTGTGCCTGATTGTCCCCGGAGTCTGTATTGCCTTGGTTTTCTGCTTAGCTGGTTATTCTAATAATGCATTAGATACTTTAGGTGAATTCCTCGAATGGAGGCTCTAATGGAAAAAGAAAACAACCCATACAATGATTTATTGAGGGATCTCATTGCCGCGGTAATGGGACCTGCCGGCATGAAGAAGATCGAGCAGTTCACCTTGGTTGAGCAGGCTGGTATTGCTACTGCCAAAGCCAAATACCGAGAAGGCAAGTCCAATGGATAAACCCTACGCAATATACAAGAAAGTGAAAATCTACCGAAACAGAGAAATGATCCCTGGCTCAAATTTGAGGGAACTCAAAGACGGGATTATGAAAGAATGCAAGCCCCAATATTACCCTGCTCAATATGCCCATATGGATGGGTATCCCTGCGATACCCTCAGGGAGGCCAAACAGACCATTGATCGCATCGAATCTGAGTGCAGGAGGAATGGGTGCTTCGACAGGAAAACGTTCACTGAGGTGATGAATAATGGCTGCTAATGAGTACCCTAAGATCATGAGCTGTGGTCGTTGGCAAATACCCAGCCGCTTCTGGACTTACGTGTCTGTAGCAAACAGCAAAGAAGAAGCTGAAGCACGTGCATGCAATTTCGTTAAAAGCCATACAACCAATGTAAAAGTAACCCCTTGGAAGGATATCAAATAATGCAAAAGTTTAATGAGGGTGATCACGTTATGATCGCAAAAGATCTTGGAACTGCTATGTCACATTTTACCAGTGATTGCGAAGCAATAGTAATCAGGTCATATAAAGATCAATATGGTGGAAATAACGATAAAAGCTATACTCTGTACATTAAAGACCAAGGGCGAGTTTCCTGGTATGAAGAACACCAGTTAACTCTGATAGAAGCTAACCGGCATGATCTACTGCAACAATGGGAAGATGAGGCATTAAAAGCAACTGAGCAACAGTCTGATTTAGACTGGATATTTGCTCATGGTACAGAGATACTGGAGAGTGCTTCAGGATCAACATTATCAGCTCTTGCCTTATGCTTAGGGGTAACCGATCTGTGGGGTAACAGAGGTGAAGGTTTTGTATATCACATGAATGCCCAAAAGATATTGATGATGGCTCGACGATATCTGATTGCTGGAGATAAAGACGGCTGGTTAAAATGGTGTGAATCTGTAAAGAAATGGAGCTAATACAATGAAAGAATACACCGGAAAAGAATACCTTCAGATTGACATTGCTTCACAATTTGGCCTGGATAAGAAACTTTTCGAGGATCGCATCCAGTGGGTCAACGAGAACGAAAATCGGCTTGAACAGCTGGAGTACGATGCAGATGACTTCTTCCGGTATGCGGCCGCTGTGAAGGCTTACAGGCGTGCTCAGCGAGGTGAGGCCATTGGCCACCTCGTAGGGCTTGATGCCTGTGCCTCTGGCCCAGCCATTCTAAGCACATGGCTGGGATGTCACACCGGAGCCCTCAATACAGGGGTCATTGGACAGGATAGAGCCGATGTTTATGGCAAGTGTACCATGGACATGGAGGAGACTCTGGAAGGCAATATGGGCGAGTATAGCCGCTCTGACGTGAAGTATGCCTTCATGCCCCACTTTTACCTGTCCAAGGCTGAACCAAAGAAGGTATTTGGGGATGGTACCCCTGAGCATATGGCCTTCTTAAAGTCCTGCTGGAATGTGTGCCCCGGGGCATCCATGTATCTACAAATTGTAGAGCCTCTGTGGAACCCAAATGTCCTGTCCTACCGGTATGACTACCCTGATGGTTTTGTCGTCCATAAGCTCGTTACAGACGCTCAGGAGGACAAGATCGAGGTGGATACCCTGCCAGGTCATCCTGTCTTCAATTACATCCATACTGTCAACACCACCCTGGAGGATGGCAAGTTCCTGGCAGCTGATATCGTGCAAGGCGGTGATGGCTTCATGGTCAGAGAGATCACTGCCCGATGCAACTACAAACCCCACCAGATGAAGGGTGCAGAGCTGCACCTGATTGAGCGCCTGAAGAAGGACATCAACGTGGAAGAGGGTCAGTATCTCTACTGCGAGCAGATGTGGCGTAAACACCAGCTTATGTCTCTGGTGGGTGCGGAGTTCGTCAATGAATGGTCTGTGAACCAAATGAGTAAGGAGTACTGCATTAGTCTTCTTGCTTTGGTTCGACGTGTGATGAAGAAGCCCCCTTTCACGGTAGTAACGGTCCATGATGAGTACAAATGCCTGCCCAACTACATGAACTATCTGCGGTGGGAATACATCCAGCTCCTGGCTGAAATGGCTGACTCCACCATGTTGGAAGCGATCCTCTCCGATGTGGCCGGCAGGACCATGCACATCGAGAAGCTTTCGGATAATCTTGCAGAAGAAATCCTGAAGTCAGAATACCCGCTGGCATAACTCGCTACAGCCCACCTCCGGTGGGTTTAGTGAATGGACTTATTCTGAAGTAATAGAAGTAAACGACAACCCTAAAAAGGAGAGATTATGAAGCGGATCTAATGAGCCTCGTGGCACAAATACCTGACCCCCATTATTGGGGGTTGGGTCATATTTTTTCAGAAGACCTACCTATATATTAAATCCTGAAAAAACCGTTTCACTGACTGTGTAACGCCCATATAAAAACTGACCCAAAATGAAAACCTCAACCTCACGGAAATGAAGATAGACAGGGGGGTGGGGATGGCAACTATATAACAAATTGGAGATAGTCTATGAAGCTTACATCTTGTGAAAATTGTGGTGTTGTGCTCGATGCTGACAATGCACCTTTCCCTACCGAGAGTGACATGGAAGCAGATGATTATGGTCATCGTACTTCTTCTTGGAATGGTGAAAAATATGTTTCTACCATGCCTTGTCCTGCTTGTGGTGAACCCATTTGCAAACCTGAATAACCCTCCTCGCCTCCGGCGAGTTCTGTGATAGACACACTCTTAACCTCAAGGAGAACCTCATGCAAATCAGTGTGAAACAGGCCAAGGACTTCATTGTCCGGTGCCTGATGGCGGGGATTACCCCCATGCTTTCCGGACATCCTGGGATTGGTAAATCCGGCATCATCAAACAGATTGCCGAGCATTATGGCTGGCACGTTATCGACGTTCGGTTGAGCACTTTCGATCCCTGTGATCTGAATGGTTTTCCAAAGGTGGGAGATAACATTGCCGAGTTCATCCCCATGGACACATTCCCCCTGGCTGGCAGGGACAAGATACCTGACGGGTGTAAAGGCTGGCTCATCTTCTTGGATGAATTCAACTCAGCCCCCAAGGCCGTCGAAGCAGCTGCTTACAAGCTCATCTTGGATCGCATGGTAGGTAACCACCAGCTCCACTCGAACGCTCTCGTAGTGGCCGCAGGGAACCTGATAGACAGTGGTGCTATCGTCAACCGGATGGGTACTGCCACACAGACCCGAATGGCTCACCTGGAGCTGACGGTCACACCCAAGGAGTGGATCACCTGGGCCACGGCCAGCAAGGTAGACCACCGCATCATCTCATACATCCACAACAGGCCAGATAACCTGTTCCAGTTCGACCCCAAACATGATGACAAGACCTTTGCCTGCCCCAGGACATGGGAGTTCGCCTCCCGGCTCATCCAGGGTGTCCCCAACGAAAACCTGGTCAACGGTGAACACGTCGATGACCTGAACTACCTGATACCCCTCTTGGCCGGTGTGGTTGGCGAATCGGTTGCTTTTGATTTTGTCATCTCCACCAGCATCTACAGCAACATTCCCTCCTACCAGAAGATCTTGGTCAACCCTGCCGGAGCCTTGGTCAATGAAGACCCTGCCGCCCTCTTTGCTGTGTCCCACCTGATCGCAGCCTTCTTCGAAAAGAAAGATGTCAAGCCTGTCTTGACGTACCTGGAACGTTTACCTCCGGAGCACCAGATCATCACCTTGCAGGATATCCTGCAGAAAGATCCCTCCGTTGCCAAAGAACCCCTCATCAACAAGATGGCCATTGCCCTCGGCAAGGATGCCTTCATTTAAGGAACCAAATGAATAAAGAAGATCTCCTCAAAAAGTACCCGAAGACAGACACCTTTGAGATTGTTGGTTCAACTGGTGTTCCCCACCCCTATGTCATTGGTCCCCGTCACATTGCCTACGCCAGCAAGCACCATGGTGGTATGCTTGGTAAAGATGCCATTCGCAACATGGAGCGGGCAGAAGGCCATGGCTGTTGCATGTTCAAAAACTGCCAGCTTACCCATGATGAACACGAAGTTGCTCTCATCGTTGGAGTCCGATCTGAATTGCCCCTGGAACAAGTTCCCGGCTTGCAGGAATACCTGCAGTCCTGTGCACCTTTGGCCGAGCAGGATAACGTCAAAGGCTTCACCTTCAAAAAGCTCCCCAAGGAGGGATAACATGTTTGACAAAACCAAAAACTACAAACACCTGGAGGGAGTAAAGATCCAGGTTATTATAGGTGGTTCAACCAAAGAAACACCGGGTAAAGTTGTCACCATGGAAGCAGCATTGGTGGAATACAATATGGGGCTTACCCTTAAATCTGCTGATGGAGCTTATGCTGGTATTTGCATCAACGGTAAAGACTCCCCTAATAGAAAGGCTTACCTGCATTTTGCTGAAGTCTATGATGAGGATTTCAAATTCCTTATCGGCCATCTGGAAGCTGGTACCATTGCGGATTGGCATTCACATGTCTACAGCCAGGCTGCAGCCTATCACCCCAATGCTGGCAGTGCAGTTTGTGCCACCGGCATGCCCGTTTAACCAACCACCAAACCATCGGAGAAAAATATCATGTTTCATGAATTCAAAATGGCAGTACAGGCTCAATTCAACGAAATGACCAAGCATCCCCTGTACCGCATGAACATCGACAAAGACATCTTGGTCGGCACCTACCTCAACAGCTTTCGCCCTGAGGACAACCCCATCTTCCGTGAACGAACCAAACACGACTGCACCTGCTGCAAGCAGTTCATCCGCGCCGTAGGCGATGTGGTTACCATCATTGATGGTGAGATCGTCACCATTTGGGATGTGGATGCCCATGGCACCATCTATGAGCCCGTGGCCAAAGCCCTCAGCCAGCTGGTCAACACACATGAAATTCAGGATGTGTTCCTGACTGACAGGCCCACTGCCGGTGTGGATAAAACCCAGGAGATATTCGAGGGAGATACCCCCATCCATACCTGGGAGCACTTCTTTGTGGAGATCCCCTCCCGCTTCGTCAAGCCCAAAGACAAGATCCCTACCCTGCTGGGTAAACACCGGGACCTGAAGCATGTCATGCTCCGTGGCATCATGGAGTTCAGCTTTGATGACCTGAATGATGTGCTGACCCTTATCAACAACAAGCAGCTGTACCGCTGCGGTGAAACCCAGGCCAAGATCCTTGAAGAGTTCATCCTCCTGAAAAAAGCCTACGAAGGCAAGAACATGTCCACCAACAACTTTGGCTGGGTGATGGAGTCTTCAACCAATGCCTCCGTGGCCGGTTTACGCAACACTTCCCTGGGCACTCTGCTGACCGATCTGGCCGAAGGCAAAGAGCTCAACGAAGCTGTCAAAGCTTACGAAAGCAAGGTCTCTGGTGGCAACTACATGACCTCTACCAAGGTGGTAAGCCAGTCCCAATACAAGGCTGCTGGGGCCACTCTCGAAGGCCTTGGCCTGAAAACGACTGTGCACCGGCGCCATGCCTGTTCCACCGACATCACCGTCAACAACGTGCTCTTTGCCGATCGTGCAGCCAAGGCCAGCATGGATGGCAACCCCTTTGATGAGCTGGTCAAATCGTCCGCTCAGGCGCCCAAGAACCTCAGGCCTGCACCGATGCCCATCGAAGCTTTCATGGCTGAAATCATCCCCAATTGCACCTCTCTGGAGCTGCTCCTGGAGAACCGCCATGCCCATCACCTGATGAGCCTTATCGCCCCGGTTTACCCCGATGCCGGCAACATGCTTGCCTGGGACAACAACTTCTCCTGGGCCTACAACGGCAACACCACCGACTCCGTCAAAGAGAGGGTCAAAAAGGCCGGTGGTGACGTTACAGGAGAGCTGCGTATCTCCTTGTCTTGGTTCAACAAAGATGACCTGGATCTGCACGTTATTGAGCCTGGTGGCAATGAGATCGACTTCAATACCAAAGGCCAAACTCATGAGTCCGGCGGCAAGCTTGACGTGGACATGAACTACATCAAGATCGTGGAAGATCCGGTGGAGAACATCACCTATGAAACGATCAAACGGATGCCTCCCGGCGTCTACACCATCAGGGTCCACAACTGGAATCGGCGTGTTAACAACAATCCCGGCTTCGACGTGGAGATCGAAAAGCAGGGTGAGGTGACCATCTTGCATTACGACTCCGGAGTACGAGAAAAAGAGTACGTTGATGTGGCCAAGCTGACCAAAGATGTCCATGGCAAGATCACCATCAAGGCAAGCATCCCCGAAGGGGATGGAACCAAAGAGATTTGGAATATCAGCACCGGCCAGTTCCATCGGGTGTCCATGGCCATGCTCTCTCCCAACTTCTGGGATGGGCAGATGCAGGGGAATGAGCACTACTTCTTCATCCTGCAGGATTGCCTCAACCCCGATCCGGCTCTGGGCTTCCATGCAGAGTACCTGCGGCCCGAACTGTACGAACACCGGAAAGCCTTCAATGTCCTGTCGGGCAGTATGATGGCTCCCTACTCAGATCAGCAGCTCAGTGGCCTGGGCTTTGCATCCACCAAACGCAGTGACATCACCTGCCGTGTCAACGGCAAAGACTTTTACAAAATCATCTTTTAAGGAGAACTGAACCATGTACAAAAAAGGACTCAGACAGAACCTCACCTTTGACACAGCCAAAGGATCCTTCACCATCCAGGACATGTTCCAGTGTCCCCTGTCCAACGGCATCGTTAACCTCTACGACGTAGGCAACAAGCTCTACCAGGAAAGCCAGGCCTGTGCTTCTGCCGGCCCCTTCGGCGCCAAGGAGAACGACGCACAGCAGAAGCTGCTGAAGCTCAAGCTGGACATCATCTCCGACATCATTGAAACCAAGCAGGCAGAGCTCAGGGCAGCCGAAGAGGCTGAAGCCCGGGCAGCCAAGAAGAAACGCATCATGGCCAAGATCGCGGCAAAGCAGGAAGAAGCCGAAGACGACTTGACCGTCGAAGAGCTCACGGAGATTGCGGAAGAACTGTAATGAAGCATCTCCAGGAAATCTGTGGGAACTGTGGTATGACCCGTGGTTCTCACAGCTCAGGTACCCGGCCTTGGCCGAAAGATACATGCCCTGCCACTGAAGGTGGTATGGACTTTGCCCAGGGACCGGGTACCCAATTCAAACCCACCAACACTTTCAAGGAAACACACCATGAGAAAGTTTAACATCATCATTGATATCATCATCATTATCTTGCTGCTCATCTCCATCGGTTTTGACATCGCCGATGCTGCACCGATCCCGGGGCCGGAAGCATCCCTTGCAACATCCTATGAACTGGAAGAAGGTAAGAAAGTTCAGGCCTTCAACAAGCTCGTCTCGGACTTCTCCCTCACCGTCACCGGTGACCAGTGGAAACTCTTCGATCAGATCATGGATGCCGTGGAAAAGCTGGATCAGATGCGAATCCAGGAAGCTTACAGGCAGGGCTCCATGGATACGTTCTTGTTCCTGAAAAAATACGGCAGCATTACCGATGAACAGATCACCACAGCTGCCGAACGTTTCGAAGCAGACCAGGCTCAGCTCGAATGAAGCTGACTCCTCAAGTGAAGCTCATCACAAATGCCCTGGAGACAGTCAGTACTATGGTGGGTTTCATTAAACCAAAAACAAAGAGTTTACCTGATGAATTGCTTGAAGCAGCCGAAAGGCGAATCAAGGAGAGGATAGACAAACCATGAATGAATCTTTTATTGCTATTGGTGACAGCATAACCATCGTTGGCTTTTGGGCTAATGTTTTAGGCTGTGTCTGTGCACTTTTGATGATCCTGGGCCTTTTATGGGTTTTGGAGCTGGCAATCTATTCTGCTGTTTGGTTCTGCAAGAAAAGAAAAAAGAACCAACCAATTGCACCGGTGGTACACCCCTGTGCTCAAAATGGAGGCCGCTGTGAACCAGAATACTGCTCAATCCAGGATACCTGCGACGCCAGGAAATTCTAACGAAACCAATCCTGAGGAAGAAGAAGAAGAAACTATCGCATCCAAATGGTTGACTCGATTAGGTCTTGTTGTAATCTCCTTCCTATTTTATGGGCCTGCAGGATTCATCCATATCGGGGTGGGTATAGCTTACTGGTTCCACTGCAGGAAAGTCGAACGTGAGAAGGGCCTCCGGCCCTTTCGGTGAACCCCTTAATCTGGAGGATAGGATGGAACGTGTTGAACTAAAACATATTGGCTTTAAGTGTGAGGTCTGTGGCTTTACAAGTCAGCACCGGCATGAGGTAGTGGCTTGTGAAAGAAAACACACCAAAGAAGACAAACAGGCTGCGTGTAACCACAAGTTTCAATACAGCCTGGAACCCGTGATCTACCAGAAATCTTGGGGTGATCAAGAAGCAAACCTCACTATCCAGGAATTCTGCCCTAAATGCGATCTATCAAGAATTATGGTTATCAGTAATGATCAGATCAGTGAAGATGTGATTGCAGAGATCTTTAAACGAGAAGACCTGCGACTCGCAAAGATTGAGAAAAACAAACTTAAAAGTCTTTTCTCATAGGAGGATAGGATGGCAAAATCTCCTGAACAAAAAGCTTTCGAGCGTGCCAAAGTGCAGCTCATGCGTGGCCGTGATACCCACTTTTTTACCACCATCCTGTTCTCCTTAAAGCAGTCTTGGGATAAGGGCATTGACACAGCCTGTACCAATGGCACCCATTTGGTGCTTAGCCCTGATTTCTTTTTACAGCTGGATGAGCCAGAAAGGATCGGTCTGTTGCTGCATGAAGTGAATCATGTGGCATTGAACCATATGACAAGAAGAGGTGATCGGCATCCGCTCATCTGGAACTATGCAGCTGACCATGTGATCAACCTATCCCTCCTGGAAGCTGGGTATAAACTCCCAGCTAATGGGTTATGGGATCCCCAATTCAAAGGCATGCACACTGTGCAGGTCTATAACATCCTCTACGACAAACACGTGGAGGAAGTGAAGATGGGTGGTAGTGGGGCTGACGGCTGGGTGGTACCCGGCGGACAGGACATCGACGAACCCAAGACCACCGAAGAGGTTGAAGTGGCCAAGCTGGCCATTGCCGACATTGTAAAGCGGGCAACCATTGTTGCTCAAGCTGCCAGCAAAATGCCCGGGCAACTGCCTGGGGAATGCATGGTGGAGCTGGAGAAAATCACCAACCCGGTACTGCCTTGGAATGTGCTGCTGCAAAATTACATGTCCAGCTTTGCCAAAGACGATTACACCTGGCGCCGGCCAAACAGGCGATACATGCCCGACTGGTATATGCCTACGGCGTACAGTGAAGCGGTGGGGAAGATAGCCACCGCGGTAGATGCCAGCTCTTCCGTAGAAGACCGTGAATTTGCCCACTTCATTGGGGAGCATGTGGTCATCCAGGAAACACTCCACCCGGAGCAGATCGACGTGATCAGCTTCGACACAGACATCAAAGAAATCCAGCAGATCACCGAGTACACCGACATCCTCAGCGAGTTGAAATTCACTGGCCGGGGAGGTACCGATGTCACTCCGGTATTGGATTGGGCCAAAACGAATGACCCTGTTGTTCTTTTGGTTTTCACCGACGGTGACTTCTACATGCCCGATGAAGAACATCACCCCACCTGCCCAGTCCTTTGGCTCATTCACGATAACCCTGATTTCACTGCACCCTTTGGGGAGGTGATTCATTATGACATCCCGAAGGGGGAATAGTATGGCTTTTGTATTCACCGATGATCAGCAGGCAGCTATGGATTC
>Ga0193962_1000469_pt1 | contig 18456 bp, 14 predicted proteins | sample FB_5_MG_FD_140335 | JGI IMG/M metagenome (GOLD analysis project Ga0193962, IMG submission 140335) | Microbial mat bacterial communities from the Broadkill River, Lewes, Delaware, United States - FB_5_MG | ecosystem: Environmental > Aquatic > Freshwater > River > Microbial mats | place: USA... | reverse complement strand
GGAATTTCTACAGGATAATATTGAGGTGATTCATGTCGACTGTAACGGATGAAATAATCGATAAAACCATCACCATCAAAACCGCGCGGGATATCGACAGCATCAATCAGGCGGCAGAAGCAGGGTTTTTTCCGCTGATTAAACCGGTATCACAGTGCCCTAAGTTGAGGGTGACCGTAACTATCAACCAGCACAAAACAACAGGCGAGATTCAAATCGATTACAGCAACGAAGTCGGTATGGGCAGCAGTTTATTTATTGGTGACGACTGGCAGCAGGTGCTTGAGCACGAATACTACCCAATCAACCACTCCAGCCCCTATGCCGCGTACCTGATACCCAAAAACCTTAAGCCAAACACCGTCGTCTGGTTAGAAGACTTAATAGAAGACCGTGTTGGTCAAATCCACAATGGCGCTGCTCAAGGCCGCCTAGACAGCTGTCTGGCTCTGTGGACCGCAACCGATTTAGAACTGCTTGATCCAGTCCCGATGATCAGTGTTGGATAGATTTAATTTTTGGCCGTAGCTAATTGCGATCAAATTTGTTGTGTGGAGACAACATGAAAATAACATCATTAATTATTGGTGGCTTCAAAGGAATTGATTCCCGAGCGAATATTCCTTTAGCACCAGTCACACTTCTCTTTGGTGCGAACAGCATGGGTAAAAGTACCATCCTTCAGGGGTTTCTTTATCTCTACGAAGTGCTGGTTAACCGTAACCTAAATCCCCAGTTCAGTTCATTGACCGGCGAGAAGGTCTATCTGGGCGGCTTTGAAAACCTTGTACATGGAAAAGGGAAAAGCGGCACTATAAAGCTTGGTGCAACCTTGCAGTTTGAGGACGACGATGTATGGGACGACTATACATCGGCAGCTGAATACCATCTTTTCGATACCTCCATTGAATATTATCCAGAAGCGAAATCCAGGCAGTGGTCATTTGAGCTAGAGATCGCTTGGGACCGCTTTCAGAAAACCCCCTACATCAAAAAATACCAGTGTTACGGTGATCAGCAGTTTATCTGCCGGTTCGAGAAAAAACCGGGCAAGCCAGGCAGCTATATCAGTTTTTATAAGCCCCTGAGCAGTTGGGAAATTCCTGATTTTGCAGAGCCTTTATCTGACTTGTTTGGTGTTGAACTCTCTCAGCCAATAGGGCTGGCTAACCAGTTACATGCGTTGCCTGATATAAACGCCAGAATCTCCCTTGATGATGTCTTCTGGGATTGGGAGGAGATGTTTGAAGATCATCCTCTTGCATGTAAAACTTTCTTTGAAGCAAGTCTTTCACAAGCGGTTCTGGCGCCGCTTCAGCATCTTGTTAAAAGGCTGGGTGACCTGCTACACATTGGCCCGCTTCGAATCATACCCGATAGAGGCTTTAGCGCTCTCAATGAATACCGTAAAGACCGCTGGTATGACGGCAGTGGTGGCTGGGACGAATTTATTAACGGTGGAGAGTCTGCTCGAAATCGTATCAATGATTGGTGGTCAGGAAACTTAGATCACTTCAACAAGCCGAGTGGTTTTAATACGCCTTACTCTTTTCACGCAGTTGATAATGAACTTAACCCTCTGGGCCAACAGTACGTTTATGTCACTAATAATGAGTCAGGTATCAACCACTCACTGACAGAATTAGGTATTGGTGTTTCTCAGGTATTTCCCTTCGCTGTTGCTTCATGCATGAATAAAAATGCAATCGTTTCCTGTGAACAACCTGAGCTGCATATCCACCCAGCCTGGCAGTTAGTGCTTGGCGATATGATGCTGGAGTCAGTTAAAAATAATCCCGGCAAGATGTTCTTGGTTGAAACCCATAGCGAGCACCTGATGCTACGCCTTCTGAAACGTCGCAGAGATACTGCTGAGGAAGAGGGCGTACCTATGCAGCTAGCGTGTGCCAAAGAAGATATACAGATCATCTTCTGCGAACAGGAGGTTGGTAAAACACGACTGTTACCCATTGCAACAACAGACGAAGGCGAGTTCGATGCGCCTTGGCCTAATGGGTTTTTCCGGGAACGTGTACAGGAGGTTTAAAAATGCTGCATAGGGAATTTGCAATTGACCCGGCTCTTTTTAGGCGTATAGAAGACCTTCAGGTTTTGGATGGGCGCTTCGGCTTTGACAATGGGGCTATGATCTCTCGTTTTCCAAAAGGCTGGTATGCGCAGGTCGTAGAAGAGCTTAAGGCGCAGCTCACGGATAAGCAGGTGGATACTATCTCGGATCAACTGCAATGGATTAAGAATAATATGCTTGTCGCGTTGGATAGGGGTTATTCAGGTGATCCGTGGTCTGAGTCTGCAACGATTAGTCATCATGAACGCCCATTCCACAGGGTGCTTAGCGAGGATTTAGATGATTCTCCCATTTTTTTGAAAAACTGGAATCAACTAACCCCCAGAGATTTTCACCTGACACCCATTGCAAAGAGAACCGCCGAGTCTATATCTGCCCTTTCCGAAATGCTTCTCCATTCTGCAGAGCGAGTCACTCTGGTTGACCCCTATGCAAAAATTACCGATAGAGGCTTCCAGAAAACACTGAAAGCATTAATGGCCAAATGCCGAAAAGCAGCAGTGTCATTCTTGGTGATTTCGGAGGAAATACCCGAGGGACATAGAGACTATGAAAAGCATGGCTGGGAATTAATGGGGCTTCCCGCAATAGAGCAATTTAAAAGGGATATCCCTGAGAATATTACCCTCAAATGGTTATCTCTGGATGATGGTGGAACTGGCGAGTTACATGATCGTTTTATTTTTACATCCAAAGGCGGGATTGTGTTTGGCAGAAGTTTTGCTGAACCAGCAGAGTTAGATCAAAAAGAAGCTTCATTCAGCATAAATCTGATGAGTTTGGCGCAACTTGAGATTTATTCAAAGCAATACAACGAATACCAGATTAGTGAACCTTTGAGCATGGTACGACCAATTTGGTCTTCAAAGTAGGAAATTTACTGAGGAATTGTACATGGCTGTACAACATGGAATCTGGAAAATAGGCGAGCAGCCTCTGGCAATAAAGCCTATCACTCTTGATACCGAGGATTTGCTTGAAGAACAGATTTTTCAGGATATTTCTATCCTTAATAGCAACTGGTTGCTGATTGGACGGCAGGTGTATACCGACTTCGGTAAGTATATCGACTTGCTGGCGATTGATGCCTTTGGCTCGTTGATTGTTATTGAGCTAAAAAAGCACAAAACCCCACGTGATGTGGTGGCGCAAACTATTGATTATGCGGCTTGGGTGGAAACCCTGCCTACAGAAAGGGTAGTGCAGATTTACCAAGAGTTTGCAAAGAAGTATGAGCTTACTGAATCCAGTTTCGATCAGGCCTTCGCCCAGAAATTTGGCAGCAAGCCTGACGAAGAGGAGGTCAATAACTCACACCAGTTGGTGATTGTTACTGCTGAATTAGATGCCAGTACTGAACGCATTATTACCTACCTGAACGACAAAGCCAGTGTTCCCGTAAACGCAGTGTTCTTTAGTGTATTTCAAGATGGCGACAGTCAGTACCTCAGTCGCGCCTGGATGATCGATCCCGGTGAAACCGAAGAGAAAGCAGTAAATACTGGAACTCGCAGCGAATGGAATGGTGAGTTCTACGCCTCTTTTGGCACCTCTTCAGATAGTCGTAACTGGCAGGATGCGGTTAAGTACGGCTTTATCTCTGCTGGTGGTGGCCGCTGGTACAGTAAAACTCTATCGATGCTCAAGAAAGGAGATCGAGTTTGGGTAAATATACCTAAAACGGGTTATGTAGGTGTTGCAGAGGTTTTGGATACCGCACATATAGCGGATGAATTTATCCGTGATGATATGCAATTATTGGGCATATACAACCGTGAATCTACGCATGGTGAAGATGAAGCTGAGTACTTTGTACCTGTAAGGTGGCTGCATCATGTCACTGAAAGCTATGCAGTTAGCGAAGTAGGCTTATTTGGTAATCAGAACTCAGTAGCTAAACCGCGTACTGAGAAATGGTTACATACGGTTAATCGGTTGAAAGAGTTTTGGGGAATAGTTTGATTTTTCCGATCTTAATACTGCGGCGACAGAGTTGGTAAATATATTTTTTTATTGGTAATTATATTTACTTTGGCGCGCGTTTTAGATGTTTATGATTTTTTAACTTATTGTAATTTAACAATAAATTCGGCTTGGTATCCTTTGTGCTACATCCTATGTAGGTTATTTCATAGGAGATAGATCATGGAACAGTTTAAAGATGAGTACATTGAAAGTGACGCAGTAGAAGTATCAGAGCATGCAAGGCAACGTATGGGGCAGAGAGGAGTATCTAAACAAGCCGTTGAGTTAGTTCTCAAATATGGACGAAAAATACACTCACGTCGTGCTTTATACCATGTGATTGGAAAGAAGGAGATTGAGGCGTTGGGCGATACGCACCCTGACATTAAGGAATTAGATGGTGTTCAGGTGCTTACAACAGCTGACTCTGACTCAGTGATAACAGTATTCCGCAATCACGACTTGCGTTCTATTAGACCAAAAACAAGGAAACATCGGCATTTTCATTAATTCAAAGGTGTTGATGGAAGTTAAGTTATGGCTACTTGCTTGGCGCTATCAATTGCTTCAGCAAGGTCAGAGATTTAACCAGCATTTTTTACAGAGATAAGGGCAGTTAAGAACTGCGCTCACAAAAAGAAGGAAATTTTAAAATGGGAATAGGTGATTTTGTTGCCAAGTCCGCTCGACCTTTACCAGTTATTGTCTTAGCTGATACCAGCGGGAGTATGAGCGTGGATGGGAAAATTGAGGCCTTAAACTCAGCTCTCAAAGATATGATTGATAGTTTTGCTCAAGAAGGTCGAATGAATGCTGAGATTAAAGTGGGCTTGATTACATTTGGTGAAGTAGTTGCTAACCATTTACCTCTTTCTTCTGCTCATAAAATTGAGAGCTTTCAGCCTCTTGAAGCCACGGGGCTTACACCTATGGGCAAGGCCTTTGAGATGGCTACCGCATTATTAGAAGATAAAGAGTTAATTCCTTCACGCGCATATCGCCCTGTGTTAATCCTGATTTCCGATGGTCATCCAACTGATGATATTTCAGCTCCGTTTAACGAATTGCTAACTAGTGAGCGCGCTCATAAGGCAACACGATTGGCTTTGGCTATTGGTTCAGATGCGGATGAATCTCTCCTGCGTGATTTTAGTAATGACCCTGAAGCTCCGCTCTTCCATGCAAATGATGCTCATGATATTCGCAACTTCTTCAAGGCTGTGACAATGAGCGTTTGTGCTCGCTCTAGAAGTACAAGGCCGAGTGAGCCGGTAAAAATCGAATACCAACCCGGAGCTGATGACGATCTGTTAGATCTGGATTTTTAAATCTTGAAGCGTCTTTTTTACCACTGTTCTGTCACCGGCCCAGGACACATTCGCAACGGGTTGCCGAATCAGGATTCTTTTTTGGTTCGTGTCTGGGGGCAAAGGTGGGCTGTTGTTGTTTGTGATGGGGTGGGGTCTCGTTCGCGATCAGATATTGGCTCACGCGAAGCGGCAAGGGCTGCGGTTTATTGCGTTAAAATGTTGGAGTTTGATGCTGACAATAAGTTAGTAGTGCAAATCCTCTATCGGTGTTGGTTAGAACGGCTGAAAGACTTGGGCGTTCAGCCCAGCGATGCAGTGACAACCTGCATTTTAGTCTGGGGCCTGGCTGATGGGCGTTTTCGTTATGCGCACTTGGGAGACGGGATGATCGCGTCACCTTTAGAGATAATTTCGTCAGGTCGAAATTTTGGTTTTAGCAATGAAACAACCGGTCTAGGTCTATCCAGGAATTTATCGGATTGGAACTTCGGTTACAGCTCGTTAAAAGAACATGCGAACAGCTTGATATTGATGAGCGATGGAATCAGTGAAGATCTAACCGATCCACAAGCATTCAGCCGTCAGATTTGTCATGAACTGTTAAAGAAGTCTCAGAGGCAGGCAAAAAACTGGTTGCGCAATCAGCTAAATGCCTGGCCCACGCCCGGACATAGTGACGACAAAACAATAGTGGTGCTATGCCAGAAGTAGGAATTGATTCAATGAGTGAACAAGCCAAACAAACCTCAGAGAAGATAAACGCTGCACCAAAAAAACGATTGGTTCAGGATCAGTTCGGCGCTGAGTATGAGTGCCTCAGTTTGCTAGGAGAAGGAGGGCAAGGAAAAGTCTGGAAAACTAACCACCAGAACACGCTGGTGAAGACTTTTTACCGTAGAAATAGAGACAAGGAAGAACGCTGGTTCAAACACGTCCAATGGGTATTAAGGCAAGACCTGGAGGGCTTGTCTATCTCGGCACCTAAGGCGCTAATAACGCAGCCTGTTCCTGGTTATGTTATGGAGCTAATGGACGGGCTACATCCTTTGTCTGTTGAGATGGAAGGAAGTTTCACTTCACTGGTAGAAGGTGAAGGGCTCACTGGGTATCTAAAAACAGGGGGGCTTAAGCGGCGCCTACTGCTACTGGCTGAACTTGCGAATACGTTAGCTCGGCTTCATGCAAAGGGGTTGGCGTACGGGGATTTGTCGCCAAGTAATATTTTCGTGTCTGAGCGTGTTAAGGATGCGCGGGTTTGGCTGATTGATTGCGACAACATTTGCACGAATGAGCGTTCGGGATGGGAACACCTACATACTCCAGGCTACGGCGCGCCAGAAGTTGTACGAGGTGAATCTGGGGTCAACAGCCTGACTGATGCTTGGTCTTTCGCTGTTATTGCTTACCAACTACTGACTCTTCAACATCCGCTGGTAGGAGTGTTAGTTGAAGACGGCGAGCCTGAGCTGGAAGAGCAGGCCCATCGCGGCGAGCTGCCATGGGTGTGTGACCCTGATGATTGCAATGAAGCAACCGGGGGCATACCGATGGAAATGGTTGCCTCAAAAAGTATGCAGGGGCTATTTCATCGTTGTTTCGAACAGGGTCGGCTTCGTGCATGGGATCGCCCAACCCTGACTGAATGGCGCAGCGTTCTCGATGATGCCACCTCAATGTTGCTTGATTGCCACAATTCTGATTGCCGCAGTTCCTTTATCCGAAACAGTGCATGCCCCTTCTGTGATACGGAGGCCGATGCTGCTAATTCAGTTCTGCTCATTGCGTTGGTTTACAGCTCGGATCCGGAGCTGGAACGTAAGCTAATGCAGACAGGCTCTGGACGGGTTCTGAATCGCGGGGAAACAGCCAGCTTAAAACGTGTCCCTGCGGGTACGGCTCTGTTTCATGAATCCAGTGAAGTGTGTCAGGTTCGGCTCGATGACAAAGGGCTCGCTGTGAAAGTGGTGCCAGGCAACAGAATCAGGCTTGTGCTTGATGGTAAAGAGCAGGAAATCACCCGAGGTATCCTGTTGGACTATGACAAGAAGCAGGGGCGTAACTACTTCTTACATCTAACTCCCGCACTGCAGTCAGATGAGCATGCGACTCATCCGGTCTGGGCATTTCGCTGGTAGGGGGGTGGAGGTATGAAACTAAAAGACTTTTGCTTTTTTGACCCAAACCTTCACTGTGTCCATTTTGTTGATGACAGTGCTGGCTCCCTAGATTGGAAGGTGGGGCAAGAAGTCCGCTTAGTAAGCGATAGAAACGAGTTGGTAATAGCTCAAGATGAGCTCTTTACATCGGTAAGAGCTACCGATTCCAAAACAGCAGACTTAGCCTTAACTAGACTCAGCTTATGGCGATTGGCTCAGAAAGGAGCTGATCATCTCCATCTTGAGCATGCAGGATTCCAGACACGGCTGTCGCTTGACCTGAAAATTGCGGTAGATACCTATCTCTCTGGGCAAATTTTTGATGATGCGCTGATATCAGAAAACACGGTCGTAGCGGCGAATGAATGGCTGCGGGATGAGTTTGTGCTGGAACTCAACGAGCCTTTATTGATAGCACGGTATTTCAAAAGTCAGGAACGGAAAGATTTTCAGTTAGTCGGTAAAGGGCATGCTTTATCGATCAGCAATGATGGCGGTGTTTGGCGAGCCAAAAGACTCACTAAGTTGCGTCGGGATAGTCGTGATGTTATTGCGATTGCGGGCAATGCAGAGTTTGTAGATGATTCCGTTGCAGCCAGGATTGAAGCAAACGCCGTTGATATGCTTGATCAACTCATCAACGACAGCGGTAGCTATCTGAATCTATGGGAAACGTACAGCAAACTGCAATGGAATATAGCGACGCGTGCTGCTAAAAAACTGGGTTATTTTTCTTACAGTGACATGTCCCATATGGGCAAAGAACTACCTCGGTTTCGCTTGACTCTTGGCGATGAACAAGCGACAGAGTTCGGCAAACGGATCAAAGAACTGCAAGATAATGATGAACTTGGCGTCGGAGATCTTGTAGTTGAAATCGCAACAGAGCCACCTGGCTGGATGCTTGGTGATGCAGAGCCTGTTAAAAAAGAGGCTTTTGGAAGCAGACCCTTGCTTGGTAGGGATGTGGTTGTTAAACCTCCTTACGTAGAAGTAGAAATAAGGCAGTCACGCCCTCCCAAGAAAGGTGAGATTTTCTTGTCAATTCAGGGCGACAAGACGGCACATGAGCGGAGGGAGCAAGCCTACACCTCTATCCAGACTCATAACAATCCAATGCCGCAGTTAAGAATGCTGCTTGAGGGGGCAGATACTCCGGTAGAGAGAAGCCGTAGATTACGACCCTTATCACCAAAGGCTAAGAAGCGCTTCAAAGGGGAACCCACGCCCCGGCAAAAGGATGCGCTGGATATCGCTTTAAACACACCTGATGTTGCGTTGATCATCGGCCCACCAGGGACAGGGAAAACACAGGTTATTGCCGCTCTTCAGCAACGAATAGTTGATGAGTTCTCAGGCGGTTCACCATTGAAACATCAAGTACTACTCACCAGCTTTCAACACGACGCGGTAGATAATGTTGTTGAACGTTCAGGCGTATTCGGCCTGCCGGCAGTAAAGGTTGGCGGGCGTCGGTTTGGCGGAGACGCTGGTGAAAGCCCTATTACCAAATGGCGTATTAGCAAAATATTGGAACTTAAGCCGCAGTTGGAATTGGAGATGCGGACGTGGCCGGTTTTTCGGTTGTACGAACAAATGAAAGAGGCGGCTCTCAGCCTGAGAATGTCCAGAGAACCAGGCTCACGGCGCGTCTTGGCCATGGATATCAAAGAAATATTGTCTCAACTGGCTCTCGAACATGATCTGCATCTATCGCATGAGTTAAGTTTTGACTGGCAAAAAACGTTCGAAAAACTCCATCAGGGGAATTCACTTCATCTGTCGAAAGCGACTCGAATCCAGCTTCTAAGAAGAATTCGAGGATTAAGAACGAGCCTGGATGCCTTTCATGATGATGGAATTGCTCGTTTAAAAGACTTACTGGCCTACGTAGAGGACGTGCCCTGCCTCAAAGAGCATGAGGTCATCGTACTCTTAAGGGACGTGTTTGATCAGTTAGATCAATCGTCGCTACCAGTTGAATCGACTGTTGAGAAAATTCAGACGGCTAAGGAACAGCTGATTGATGCCGTTCGGCCTGACTATCGGCCCTATGGGGTGCGCTCGTACATGGACACAGCTGACTGCGATGTCCTCGATAAGCTGGAAAGTGAGCTGTACGAGCTAATTGCTAGATCTCGGACGTTGGGTCCGTTGATGGTACGGCATGAGTACGTTCAGGCACTTGAAAATAAGGCTTCAAGCATTGAGAGCAGTATCGGAGATTATGTCACGGTGCTCGGGGCTACATGTCAGCAAGCCGCCGGCGATCAAATGCTCAATATAAAGGAGACTAGTGAGCGGCTGGGTATTACGTTCGATACCGTTATTGTCGATGAGGCCGCTCGAGCAAGCCCTCTTGATCTGATGATTCCAATGGCAATGGCTAAACGTCGGATCGTTCTGGTAGGTGACCATCTCCAGTTGCCTCATATGCTTGAGCCTCGTGTCGAATCTGAACTACAAGAGCAACAAGAGCTTGATGCGGTCAAGTCAGAGTTACTTCGCATCAGTCTATTCGAACATCTGCACCGCCAGTTTTTGAGAATGCATAAGGCCGGCGGGCCGCAGCGCGTCGTGATGCTTGATACGCAGTTTCGAATGCATCCTGAGCTAGGACGTTTCGTTAGTCGGGAGTTCTATGAGCGGCGTGGGTTTGATCCGATTGCTCCCGGCTTGGGTGAAGAGCTATTTGAACATGACATCGCTGACTATCGAGGCTGCCTTGCAGCCTGGGTCGATGTGCCGGTCGAGCAGGGTGCAGAGAAAACAAAAAACGGTAGCAAGTTCAGGCGCGCTGAGGCTAAGCGATGTGCGGAAGAAGCCAGGAAAATTCTTTCCGACCATCCAGACATGAGCGTTGGTGTGATTACGTTTTATAGCGCTCAAAGAGACGCTATTTACGAAGAACTAGCGGCTTATGGCTGTGCCAAACTCACTGAGGATGGCTGGCAGATATGTTCAGAATATCGCTTGAACTCCTTGGGTGAAGAACGCCTTCGTGTAGGTTCTGTGGATGCATTCCAAGGTAAAGAGTTTGACGTTGTCATCCTCTCGGTTGTGCGGACTTGGAGCACGGATACGGAAATGACCCCTGAAGGTCTGAATCGTAAATTGGGTTTTTTGAGGCTGCCAAACCGAATCAATGTCGCGATGAGCCGACAAAAAAAGTTGCTTATCGTCGTAGGCGATAAAGGGCTTCGAAAAGTTGATGGCTTAGATCCAGAAGACAATATGCCTTTATTGCCTGGGTTCCCCGCCTTCTATGAATTATGTGAGGGAGCATATGGCAAGATTCTCTGAGGAGTTCATCTGTTACCTGATGCAGCCTCCTGTCGACGACCGCATGGCGGTTAAGGCTGTATTGTGGCCCGTACATGTCTGGCAGGTCTATGGGCCTGATCTTTCAGGGAAAAGTACGAATGTCTTTGAAAGATCGCTGTTGTCACTGTTGTCTATGAGAACAGGGAAACGATTAGATGCTGCGCGTATTAGTGAGTTAGCCGAATGGCACGGGCTTGAACCAGAAATGGTGACTTACATTATTGAGCAGCAACTAGAGCAAAAGGGTTGGGTCGATCAGAAAACGGGGTGGCTGACAGAAGACGGTCATAAGGCTCTGCAAGAAGACTTGCCTGGCTCCAACAGTCTTCGAACCGGGTATGTGTTTCAAGATGCTTTTGACGGTGGTCTTCTACCCAGATATTCGAATGATCTTAAGCTTGTGGAACCATCTGTTTCTTTGGATACCCAGTTAGAGTTCGCTTTTTCCAAAGCTTCAAATTGGAAGTGGAAGCCAACACTTGTCCGTGAAAAACATGAACCGGTCACACCGAGCAAGGCTGATCTGCGCCATGTGATGGAAGCAACTAACCAAGCTCAACGAAACGCTCTGATGATGGGTGATCTTGACGATGTCGATTCTTTTCGACAGTTGGATGCCCTAAGGCTGTCAGATAAGGAGTCATTTCCCGCGTTTCTATGGGTCTGGGTTTATACAGGCTCAGGGCTAGAACATGTTTGGGCGGCCGCTGATCCCTTTGGGTTGCACGCTGATGTGCAGTGGATGCGAGAAAAAGTCGAAGGGGCCTGCAGAAGCGTCCCCAAACTTTCGCGAAACATCATGCAGATGATTGGTGTAGACGATCATGAGGAGTTCTCTTCCTTACGAGAGGCTCTAGCCACGCGTGAGGAGCAGGCAAGGCTAGAAGTATTAACGGAGTATAACCAAGCCGATCAAGTTGACGGTCTCATAGGTCTTCTACATGGCTGGGCGAACCGTAAGCTGGAAATAGAAACATCTGAATTTACAGATCGTTTTCACGATTACCGAGATTTGATAACGCAAAGCTCAAGCTTAATAGAGCATTGTGTGAGGTATTGTCTTGGGCGCTTCCCATTAAACAATCCCCAAATCATCCCCAGAAATTGCCGTTCGGTTGATTTGCAAAGATTAATCACGGATGCGATGCCCTCGCTTTCAAGGGAGCAATTGCAAGAAGTAACAAAGGTTAAACCTTCGACCGTTTATAGTGCTGCCGTCTACAAGCAGGGCTCTTTTAGACGCTGTTTGGCAGCATGTTTGCTGTCAATGCCTGATTATCCAAACCACCCGATAAGGGGCTTTGTGGAAGCAGAGCAACTGTTCCTCGATGCTTATCGTTTATCGCACTGGAGAGATGACTCCGCTCACGGCGATACGCAATTTAATGTCTCCAAATCCATGTCACTAGAAGCGGCTTACACCACTGCTTCTTTTTTAAAAATTTTCTTCAAAGGACTGCCCAATGGCTAGAAAGAAAAGTCGGAATAACATCCCTCCTCAGCGGCAACCAGCGAAGATGCCTAAAAATGCTATCGCTGAAAAAGTTGAGAGTATTACTGGAACAAAGCCAGAAAGCTCACTGATGGCTGAAGCATCTTCGGATGAACTCGGAAAGCTTGAGGCTTTGTGCGACGAATTGATTGCACTCAAATCAAAATATGAAGGTGATGTGCAGGCCCTAGAAGCAGACTGGGCTGAACTCGATCAGTTAAGAACCTCTTTAGATGATGAGCGATCAGAATTAGAGACAAAATCTTCAGAGTGCAAACAAGAAACTCGAGGCGTTGAGACAGCACGTGCTGAGCTTCTATCCAAGGAAAAGATTCTTCTTACAAAGGAAGAGGAGCTTTCTGTCCGGGAAACAGAGGCGCAAGCTGGTTTTGTAAAGCAGCATAGAGAATCTCTGGCGGAATTAACCGCAGAACTGTCCAAGATCCGGGCCGAACATGTTCTGTCCTTAGAGCAAAGTCAGCGCGAATTTCTCCAAGCTCAGCGATCGTTAGATACGGAAAAGAAAAGGCTTACTCAAGAGATCCAGGACGAGTGGAAAAAGCTCGAACAGGCCAAACAGGAGCTTGAACGTGGGTTAGTAGGCTTTAAGGAACAGCAGTCGCAATTAGAGGTAAAAGAGTCGGCTCGTGAAGCTTGGGAATCGGCCAAGAAAGAACAGCTTGAACAAGAGTTTGGCATCCGGATTGCCTTGCTTGAGTCTGAACTTGAACAAATCAATGCACACCGAAAGAAAGACGCAGACCACTTGATTCAATTGCGACGGCGTTTGTCTGACTATGCGGAGTTGGAACGCGTTATCAAGCAAAAAGAGATGCGCTCTGCGGAAGAGCTTCTGACCAGCATGGAGCAGCTCGAATCGGATGTGAGGGAGTACAGGCAGAAGCTAGCTGGGCGCCCTGTTGAGGAGCTAGAAGATGAGGTCGATTATTTAAAAGACCTTAACAGAACGCTGGAGGATCAACTGCGAGAGCGGACTCAGGAACTTCAGGAGGCAAATATTGAGCGCCATCAACGCGCCATGGGGGTTATGGAGCGCGAGCAACTGGTAAATAAAAACAGAGTGCTCCAGCAGCATAACGAAGCTATCCGCCTAGCTACTGAACAGTTGAAGCGTGAGATTGATGACCTAAAAGACATGCAGCAGGGACAGGCTGTTTTTCCTGCTCTGACACGTATGGATAAGGAGTTGGGTGAGCAATCGGTCACACAATCTGTTCCCTCCTTGAAAGAGTTCGTTGACGATCTTCAAATGAGAATCTCTCAGGTTGATTCAGAAAACCCCCTCTATTTCGGCAAAGACACTCTTCGTCTTTTCATTGGCGGCTTGGCGATGAGTCAATTACATATCCTGCAGGGGATATCTGGGACCGGTAAAACCAGCTTGGCTAAAGCCTTCGCGAGAGCGGTTGGAGGGCAATGCACGGTCGTGCCCGTTCAAGCAGGTTGGCGCGATCGGGACGACTTAGTAGGGCATTACAATGCCTTTGAGAAGCGCTTTTATGAAAAAGAATGTCTTCAGGCTCTTTATCGTGCCCAAACACCAGCGTTTAGCGATCGTTTTAATATTGTCCTTCTGGACGAAATGAACCTGTCCCGCCCTGAACAGTACTTTGCTGAGTTCCTTTCTGCTTTAGAGTTAACTGGAGAAGATCGGCAGGTTGTTCTGATGGAAGATGCACCCGCAAAATATCCACGATTCCTGAGGGATGGCCGCAAGGTTCCTGTTGCAGACAACCTTTGGTGTATCGGCACAGCAAATCATGATGAGACTACGTTTGAATTTGCCGACAAAACTCAGGATCGAAGCTTTGTGCTCGAGCTTGGCCGCAATGATCACGAGAATATTTCGAGCACGTTGAAGCGTCCCGTGATGTATAGCGTGTCATCAATGCGTGCAACGTTCCAAGATGCCATAAAGACACATCGGCCTGAAGTGGATCGAATCTTTAAAACGTTGCAAGAGCACCAAATAACAAGTGTGCTTGAAAAACGTTTTGGCATAGGCTGGGGAAATCGGCTTGAGCGTCAGGCTAGGCAGTTCATACCTGTTGTAATGGCAGCCGGCGGCACTTCAAGTCAGGCACTTGATCACTTACTGTCTGTTCGCCTGTTTAGGGATGGAAAAGTAATTGGTCGTTACGATACGAAGATCGAACACTTGAGCAAGTTGCAAAGCTGCTTAAACGATGTTTGGGAGGATGTTTCGAAGGATGAGTTTGCTCTTATCTGTGATGAGAAGTTGCAGCAGGAAATTGAGCGCAAGGAGATGGCGTGATGCTCAAGGTTCGGGATGGAATCATGGGTAATAAGGTACTCATTACACCGGTAGAGCCGATACCTTCAGGTCGCTATTCTCTGCTTAAAGAAAGTAATCTAGGCATTCATGGAATCTGGCCAGCCGGTACCTTGTTGGTAGATGATGGCCGCGGTTGTATAGACATTGACGGTGAGACCTTCCAGTTAGAATCGAGAAAGCTCGACACGAAAGAATTGGCGCAAAGGGATATTGCTTTCCAGGCACTTGAAGAGATTCAAGCGTTGGCTGAGTTGAGGGATGTCGATAGCTTACCGTCTCCTGTGATTCCGCCAGAAATAGCCCACAGGTTCGATCATTCGCAGTTGGAAGTCGAGCTTCTGGAGGCGCTTCAGTTGGGCCATTTGCATAGCATTGCAAAGTCACCTCGTATATCAATGCGATATGACGAGGAGCTTTTGCCGGTCTCTAGGGTCAAGCGTACGGCAAACAATTACCAGCGTCATTTAGCCGCGCATTCGGAGTGCTGGCAGCAACGGACATTTACTGGAATCATACCCAAAAAACTGCAGGCAAAGATCAGCGAGGACGAAGTTCATATATACGAGAATCGCGTCTTTTCGCGGCTTCTAGATCATCTCGAGCGGTATCTTATAGGAACGTTGGCGCGGCTGCGAGTCCTTAATGAAGCTCTCCAAAAAGGACTAGATCTTGAAGGGAGTGATTCCCTGCACCGTAGTTTGCGCCATGCGCTTTGCGAAACGTGGGGCGAGTCCTTTGCTCAAGGTGAAGCGGAAAGTCTGAAGTCCCTCTCTGAGAAAAAGTTGGGGCATTTTGATGATCAGCTTAGGAAAATCCAGCAACTAAAACAAAGCGCTACATACCGATCCATACCACGTGACGCGGCTGTACCTCTCGCTCTTAAAAACACAAATATTCTGATGAATGATCCGCACTATATCAAGGTGCGGTGTTTGTGGGAGTCGTGGGTTAAAGAAGTCGCATTATTTTCCAAAGATCCAGTCTTGGTTTTTGAACAACAGCAAAAATATATTGAGTGTTATCGTCATTACATTGGGCTATTGATATTGCGTGCCCATATGCAAATCGGTTGGGAAATCACTCATTTGTCTGATGATAAGTGGGAATTGAAGCATCCTTCAGGAGTGTTAGGTGCATTGAACTATCGTGCTGGATCTTGGCAGGTTACTTTAGGTGGTGAGGATTTTTTTGGTCGATTGGAATTTATCCCAGTAATTGATGCTTTTGAAAACGAAGAATCTATAACCGATAGATATGTATGCAGGCTTATTGATCTTGATGAAACGGCAGAAGGGGTATCGTGCTCACCCGAAAACCTTTTCTCTGAAGAATCTGTTATTAAGGTTGTTCAAAAGTGGTGGCTGAAATCAGTTGTTAGTGAATATGGAGTAGAGATTACTGGACTGCCAAAGGTTCTCGAAGAGAGTTGGCCAAGCTTTCAGCCCGCTTGCCGGTTTAAAGTGCATGATTATCGGAGTGATCAAGAATTTATAAATTGGCTTAAAACCTCCCATCTGTCTTCAACAGTTCGGTCATCCATTGAAAAGAAACGGGCTGCAGCTAATTTTGTGGCTTATTGCCCATGTTGTGGGCATAAGTCTGAAGGGGCGGCATTTACTTCGCGTGATGACAGAGCATTTAAGTCAGAATGCAATCGTTGTGGTGCGGATTGGAAAATAAGGTGGACAGGAGGGGCTTGGGTTTTTGAAATCGGAGAAGAGGATGACGCTCAGAGAAATGGGCGTTGGTCATGTTGTATTGAAGTTTAAGTACAGTAATAGGTTTTGTTAATAATTTGTGAATTAGTTTCCATTCTGAGGAGGATTGTCCTACAGGAGCGCAGTTTATTTCCCCATGATTAAAGAGTCAGTTATTTGATGTGAGAGTTCCTAAAGTTGATATTGTTCGTTTTAAGCTGAAACAGTACATTTTTTCGTTATTTGTTACATCGTTGTTAATTCTTTGGAGCTCTGAAGTAACGAGTTTTTACAATGTTTTAGATTAAAAACTTTTCCTTTAGTGTGAATATTTTTATTTTATTGTAATAGAAATTACCGTTATATCATGTGCGGTTTCTGCCTGGTCCGTTTAACCTTTTGAAAGTATTGAATAAAATAATTTGGCACGCTCTTTGATATAGGAATAGTAAATTTTTTCTATAGGAGAAGAGAAGATGGGTTATGAAGTAGATTTTCTGGGTGTGGGTAAAGAATCAAAGAGTGGTGATGCGATTGCCATTCGCTTTGGTAATTTGCACGGTGCTCGCCAAGAGCAGACAGTTGTTATTATCGATGGTGGTTTCTCAGATACGAGTGATGAGCTAGTCGATCATGTAAAAAATCACTTCGCTACGGAAGTAGTCGATATCGTCATTAATACTCACCCTGATATGGACCATATCAATGGGCTCGAAACGGTCTTAAACGAACTAACCGTTCATGAGTTATGGACCCATCAGCCTTGGAACCACAATACTGGGCTTGCGGATAAGTTTCAGGATGGACGGATAACGGATAACAGTTTAGGCGAGAAGCTTAAACACAATTTAGAAAAAGCATGGTCACTGGTTCAGCAAGCGCAGGCAGACGATGTCTTGGTTCGAGAGCCGTTTACTGGTGTTCAAGATGGAAGCGGTTCATTAAAAATTTTAGGACCGAGCCTTAATTATTATGAAGAGCTTATTCCTGAGTTTGAGGGAATGCCTGAAAGAAAGTAAGAATCTGAGGAAGGTTTTGCTTTTCTAGAGAAAGCGCTTTCTGGTCTTAAGCGTTTCTTTGTTGATTGGGGTGAAGATCAGATAGACGATGATGGCAAAACCTCTGCTAAAAATAACTCCAGTGTTATCACTCAACTCATTGTTGATGAACGCCGGTTAATTTTTACGGGTGACTCGGGCATTCAGGCGCTTGAACAAGCGATTGATGAATTAGAGCAGTGCTGTTCTGGAGCAGAGTTACGCTTTATCCAAATACCACACCATGGCAGTCGTCGTAATATCGGCTCTTCAGTACTTAACCGACTAATCGGCCCTCCAATTTCAGAAGGGGACAGCCGTCCTGTAACCGCTATAGCTCGACGGATAAATCAAGCGACAAACATCCTCGAAAGGAGGTAATGAACGCTTTTACACGTCGAGGATGTAAGTCTTTAGCGACAAGTGGTACAGGGATTCGTCATCATCATGATGCTCCAGATAGCGATGGTTGGAGAGCTGTGGATCCCGAACCGTACCATCATGATTATGAATAGGAGGCATAATCATGAGTAAAGTGTCTTTGAAAACTCAGAATATCACGCCTTTATCTTTGTTGATGTTGTCAACATTGCTTGTCGCTCACTTCGTCACTATCGGCTCAATTGATTTAACGGTTGTATCTTCAATGTCATTTGAAGCGGGGTTGCTTGGTATTTTCGGAGCGGCTTGTGTCTTGTTGTCCTACCTTATACCAGCGGAATGGAAGCATAAGTTGGATAGGGATGCTTTGCCAGGCCATCGTTTTATAAAGTTATCTGAAAAAGATCTGAAAAATTTCATCGAAGCAGTGGTTCTAAATCTGGGGAAAGGTCACTGCTTCCGCGGCTATCTAAAAGAAAAAACCCTGCCTAAGCAGGGTTTTTTAACTTTTAACACTAGCGAATTACTTCGCTATGTTGGTCGATCTTATGATGGGTTAACGGCAGCTAAGGCAGCGTTTAGCGTTGCGCTTGGGCGCATGACGCGTTTTACTGTTTCACGCTTAGCGTGGTAGTAACCATCTAGGTCTGCTGGTTTGCCCTGGCAGGCAGCCAATTCACCAATGATC
>Ga0193962_1000466_pt1 | contig 18484 bp, 17 predicted proteins | sample FB_5_MG_FD_140335 | JGI IMG/M metagenome (GOLD analysis project Ga0193962, IMG submission 140335) | Microbial mat bacterial communities from the Broadkill River, Lewes, Delaware, United States - FB_5_MG | ecosystem: Environmental > Aquatic > Freshwater > River > Microbial mats | place: USA... | reverse complement strand
GTGAAATTTTACGTCCATATGATTATGAGTCAATGGATAGTCATGAACGTTTGGCTCATGGTTTAGAAGGTTTAGTTGGCTCAAATGAGTGTGTTGAAGATTATTATATTATGGATGAAAATCAAGTAGTTTTATTTTCTGATAACGAAGCACAAATTCATCATAAGTTACAAGTCAAAACAGCTAATGATGAGTTACTTAGTTATGGAGAAAAGCGATCCAAGGGCTATTATGAAAAACAGTTTTATATTAATGATTCGCTTTATGAAAAACATACCCTCTATAGTGTTTTGTTAAATGATGGAAACTACTTGCTTGTGGTCATAGACAATTACCGAGGAAATAATGCTGTTAATGAGATGAAAGTTTTATCAATGCTGATGATGATTATTGGTCTTGTAGCAATATATTTTATTGGTAATATCATTATTTATTTAATCGATAGCAATAAGCTAACCGGACGACGAACGGCCTCGTCGTCGAAAGCTACAAGAATGGCAATTTCCGTCTTTGCGGCCTTAATCTTGCTAAATGGAATGGCTGTAATACAAGTAACGCGTATTTCATACGTTGACTCTTTTGAAAATGATTTGAAGGATATCCTATTTCGCTATGGACAGGCAATTGAAAGGAAAGAAATAGAATACAAGCGATTTATTGAACGTCTAAGAGAAGACTCACTGATGAAAGCTGTATTTGTATACAAAGGGGAAGCCTTGATAAATACAAGTGGTGCAGATGACTCTCTTTTTCCACTCTACAGTTATGCTCAAGTTGATTCCTTCTCTGTTTATAATATTGATAAGGCAGTTGTTGATAAGAGTATAGCTCAAAAAGGATTTTATGAATTTTATAGTGGCCCTAAACTTTTCAACCAAAATGATTTTGAAAGTTTTTATGAAAACTATTTAATTGAAGCTTTAGCGAAGGAGTATCAACAAGTTGTAAGTAAAATAATGATTTTTCCTTATGAGACACGGGCATATATAGCAGTTGAGATAGATATTCGGCCAGAAATGATCTTGATTCAAAAGACGCGCCAAGAGTTTTTAGCATTATTAAAGGCTGAGGAACGCGAGTTTTTTGTTTCGGATACAAGTATATATAATGATACTGGTACAGCTCTATTGTCTTACGATAGCTCTGATAAAATTGATTTGAGACATCAAAAGGATTATTTAACGGATAAGCCTTTATGGTACTGGTATCAATTTAAGCAAGGAGAGTTATTTAGAACAATCGAAAAAACGGTTGAAGATAATTATATTGAACAGTACTCAATGGTGTCGTATTTAGAGTCTTATGAGTACTATATTGTGTATAAAATACCATCTGAAAAGATGTTTTTGGAACTTGAAAGATTGTATAATATCTATGTTTCTGCTATTATGTTTTTGTTAGTCAGTGTCTTTTTGACGCTGGATGTTAAAATAAGGGTTAAGAAGAAAGGACGTTTAAAATGATACAAAATCCAATAGTTACAATAGAGATGGAAAGTGGCGGCGTTATTAAAGCTGAGCTTTATCCAGATATTGCACCTAATACGGTAAATAACTTTATCTCGTTGATTCAAAAGGGTTATTATGATGGGTTGATTTTTCATAGAGTGATTAGAGGCTTTATGATTCAAGGTGGTTGTCCAGATAAAAATGGTATGGGCGGTCCGGGTTATGGCATCAAGGGTGAGTTTCTTACAAATGGTGTTAACAATAACTTAAAGCATGATAAGGGTGTTTTATCAATGGCTAGAACAGCGGCACCGAATTCAGGCGGATCGCAATTTTTCATTATGCATGAGAATTCACCACATTTAGATGGTCAGTATGCAGGATTTGGTAAAGTGGTTGAAGGTATTGAATTTGTAGATGAAATTGCTGGCCAATATACAGATCGTATGGACAGACCAGAGGCAGATCAAATTATGAAAACTGTAACAGTTGAAACTTTTGGTGAAGCATATCCAGAACCAGAAAAGTGTTAAATTCATAAAGATAAAAGAGAGTTGTTCAAATGAACAACTCTCTTTAAATTTGGCTTATAACTTGTTATCAGAGCCTAAAACATTCACAATCTTATGTTTTACCATATCCTTGATAGCTGTTCTACCTTCACCTAAGTATTTTCTTGGGTCAAAGTTTGATGGGTTATCAATCATGTTCTTTCTAATTGCACCAGTCATAGCGAGTCTCAAGTCTGTGTCAATATTGATTTTGCATACACCGAATGTTGCTGCTTTTTTAAGCATGTCCTCTGGAACGCCTTGAGCACCTGGGATATCTCCGCCGTATTCATTGCACATGTCAACAAACTCTTTGATTACTGTAGAAGCACCATGAAGTACAAGTGGGTAACCAGGGAGCAATTCTGTGATTCTTTCTAAACGTGCGTAATCTAATTTTGGATCTCCAGTAAATTTATATGCGCCATGGCTTGTCCCAATTGCGATAGCAAGTGAGTCACAGCCAGTTCTTTTAACGAAGTCAACTGCTTGGTCAGGATTCGTGTAAGTAGCGTCTTCTGCGCTTACGTTAACATCATCTTCAACACCTGCAAGTTTTCCAAGTTCTGCTTCAACGACAACGCCTTTTGGATGTGCGTAATCTACCACTTTTTTTGTTAGAGCAACGTTTTCTTCGTATGATAGGGCCGAACCATCAATCATTACAGATGTGAAGCCATCGTCAATACATTGCTTACAAATTTCAAAGCTATCACCGTGATCAAGGTGAAGTGCAATATCAACACCACTGTCGATAACAGCAGCTTCTACTAATTTTTTTAAGTAGATAGGGTTTGCGTATTTTCTTGCACCTGCTGATACTTGAAGAACAAGGGGCGATTTTGTTTCTGCAGCTGCATCAACAATCCCTTGGATGATTTCCATGTTGTTTACGTTAAATGCGCCAACAGCGTATTTTCCTTCGTAAGCTTTTTTAAACATTTCTTTAGTCGTAACTAATGCCATAAAATCCTCCTTTTATATAAGTGAATCCACGTATTTTTACTATCACTTGTATTATAATCTATCTCCCCATTAAATACCACAGTATCAAAGGATTAAAACAGAAATTCTATTGAAGAATATGGAGAAGATGATATACTTTATCTGATATAGAAAGTAGGCGATATAATGAGATTAGATAAATTATTATCCAATATGGGATATGGATCAAGAAAAGATATTAAAATTGGCATCAAAAAACATTTGATTAAGGTAAATGGTGAATTTCCTAAAACAGCATCCCTTCATGTAGACCCAGATAAAGATGAAGTTCTTGTAAATGGTGAGCGTGTTGTTTACAAGCCGGTGGTTTATTTGATGATGAACAAGCCAGCAGGGGTTATTTCGGCAACTGAAGATAGGGTTGATGAAACAGTAGTTGATTTAGTGGAAGAAGAGTTTACCTATTACGATTTGCACCCAATTGGCAGACTTGATAAGGATACGGTAGGGTTACTAATTTTGACCAATGATGGACGACTATCACATGACCTTTTAACGCCCAAAAAACATGTGCCAAAAACTTATTATGCTAAGATTGATGGACAAGTAACAGAAGCCGATGTTAAGGCATTTGCTAAGGGTTTAAATATTAACGATGAGTATATGACCTTGCCAGCAAAATTAAAGATTTTATCAAGTGGTACAGAATCAGAAGTGGAAGTGACTATTTATGAAGGAAAATATCATCAAATAAAGCGTATGTTCGTGAATCGTGGTAAAGAAGTGACTTATTTAAAACGCTTATCAATGGGGGGCTTATTACTGGACGAAAGTCTCGAAGAGGGCATGTCGCGAGAACTTACTGAAGGAGAATTGGTGTTGTTACAACAAAGAGATTAAAAAAAAGGCTGTTCGCATTTGAACAGCCTTTTAGTTATTATTGACCTGTTAATTTGTTAATGATTTGATCATAAGTCATATCCGACGAAAGTTGGAATGTTCCTGATCGCAACTTGCTATCAAGTTTTCTCTCTGAAAGACGTGTTGTAAATGCAGATTTGTCATCAATAAGACCTTGGTCTTCAAGTTGCTGAATGATTTTATAAGCAACTGTGCCACTTGGGACGATAAAGCTGACTTCCTTAACCGTTAAAACGTTGATACTTTCACTTTCAGGTTTTGCTTCTTCTTGTGGTGTAGGTGCTGTTTCTTCTGGGTCAGGTGCCATGTCGATAACTTCCCCTTCGTCAGTAACTGGATTTGTAGCATCTTCAACACTTGGACTTTTTTCATCAACAGCCACGTGCATAGATTCATCTGCTTCTACAGTTGGAATAGGTGCTTCCTCAGCTTGTGAAGAAAGAAATGGTAAATTTAAGTTGGGTGTATAAGACATGGTATCTGATAATTTCCATGAGATTGTATAAAACATAACAGCGATAATTAGGATAGATAATAAAATATCACTAATATCATAAAATAGATCTTTTACTTTTTCTAACATATGAATTCCTCCTAGCAAAATTCTATAATAAGAATATCATACTTATGTCTAAAAACCAATGCTTCGGCGGTTTTAAAAACATTAAATACATGTTACAATTTAAGGGGAAGTGGTAGATTTAGGATGGTGTTAATAAATGGGTGAATTTTTCAAGTTAAAAGAGAGTGAATTTATAGAGGCACACGATTACGCCAAGGGGCATATGTCGGCATGCTTTTTTATTATGCAAGGATTTTATCGCAAAAACGGTGAGCGCTACCAAGAACTAGATAGTGCGGCAACCTATTATATATATAGAGAAGAAGGAGATATTAAAGGGATTGTGTTTGTTAATAAATCCAAGGTCCTATTTCCTTTTTTTGAATCGAGTGAAGCATATAAGAAAATGGATTTGTTGAAAATTATTAAGTATCATCAACCGGCAATTATTCGTGGTATTGTACCTGTTGTTCAATCGATTTATAAGTTAATTGAACGTGTTATGCCACTTTATCAGCATAAAAAGTTAAGTTTCATGTCTTATGAGGGTGAAGGTCTAAATACAACTGTTGATTATGTCACAGGTAGTGCAATTAATTTTAATGTAGCGGTAGATTTTTTGATTGGAGCAGAGCGTGCATTTTCAAGAAATCCATTATCTATTAATCAATTGAAAATAAAAATTGGAGATACACGTCTTAAAAACAGATATTATTTTATTAAAGAAGAGGAACAGGTCGTTGCACAAGGCTTAATTGAATTTTGCTATGAAGATGAGATGCTAATAGGTGGCATTTACACACATCCAAAGAGGCGACAAAAGGGTTATGGTAAGCAAATGTCCTTGCTGCTGACTCAGTTAGCACTTTCAGAAAACAAGTGCCCGTATTTAATTGTCGAAGAAAAAAATACACCGGCATGTAATCTGTATAAGCAAATAGGATACCGCCAAATTGAAACTTATGAAGAATTGATTTTGGCAAAGATATAAGTGAGGATAAAATGAAAGAGATTATAATTGGTGACAATGAAAAAGAACAACGCTTGGATCGTTTTTTACTTAAGTATTTTAATAATTCTACACGTACAAATATATATAAACTACTCCGTAAAAAAGTATTCAAGGTAAATGGTGTTCGTATGACTAAAGAAGACTATTTTTTGCAAAAAGATGATGTAATACAAGTTTATCTTAGTGATGATTCTTTTGATGCCCTCATCAAAGAAGAGGTGCTAATTTCGTCAGAAGAAGTTAACTTGGATATTGTTTATGAGGATGATGAATTGTTGGTAGTAAATAAGCCAAAAGGGCTTTTGACTCATCCAGACCAAAACGAGTATAAAAATACGCTTTCAACAAAAGTTGGACTTTACTTAAAACACTTATCATCACGGACATTTAAACCAGCCTCTATTCAACGCTTGGATAAAAATACGAGTGGTTTGGTTGTTTTTTGTAAAACATATGATGCTCTTAAAAAATATAATGAAGAAATGCGCCAGCGTAAGATCAAGAAATTTTATCTAGCTGTTGTTGAGGGCTGTCTGCAAGGTCAAGGAGAAGTTAAGGGCACACTTAATAAAGATGAAAAATCAAATAAAGTAACCCTTTATAAGGATTCTGACAAGGGTGATAAGTTTTGCCATACCAAATACAAGGTGCTTGAAAACTTCAAAGAATACACCCTTGTAGAGGTTGAACTTCTAACTGGTAGAACGCATCAAATTAGAGCTTCTCTTGCTAGTATTGGTCATCCAATAGTTGGTGATAAAAAATATGGTGGAAATTTTGTAAAAAACGTTAGAAACCAGCTACTACATGGGTATAAAGTAATTATAAACGGAAAGACGATAACTTGCTCTTCGGATGCAATTGATATATTTACTCGTTCTATTCGCTAAATAACCTTAAGGGGATGTATTTGTTTATGATTCATTCATATGAAGTAATAATGAAGTTAATAGACCGTTATGATTATGGCGGGGCTTTAGAAATACTCCAAGAAAACGATTTAGAAGAAAGCGATGTAGCGATTATTTTAGATTCTTGTCGTTATGCCATTAATTTTGACTTTAATACATCTCGTTACTTGTTAAATCAATTAACGGAAGAGACAAAGAAAAAAACTGAAATGAAAGAACTTAAGAAAAACTTAGAGCGGCTAATTGATGGCGACCCTTTAACGATTTTCTCAGAACTCGCTGAAAATATTGAATTTCAAATTGTAAATGAAGAGTTTATTGATTTTTTAGGGCGTGTTTATCGTTTTAAAGAAGCGATTTTGAAGTATATGTTTGTTAAAAAAAGTCTAAAGAAGAATCGTTTTTCTTTTCATTTAGAAATCATGTCTAAACGTAGTATTATGAAGAATTTACGTAAGCACTACAAAATCTATAACACAAATCTTGTTTTTGGTTTGTCCAATTACTTCAAAAAATATCATCAGAATGATTACGCCGTATATGAAGTCCTTAAGATTCTCAATTCAGAAAAAATGAATAATTTGATTGAACTACGTAATGGATCAATTGTTGGACATGGTTTCGTAGGTGTTTCTGTTGATGAAATTTATAGACTCTACGGTAACCCTTACAACGTGATTGATGATTTTAGAGTATGCTTGCAACTCAACGATCTAAAAGTTGAGCGAAAAAAATACATTCATATTAATGAATTTATTCGTAAAGAATTAGAACGTACAAATATACTAGATTAGCGAGGTGAATTCATGACAGCTGATGAAAAAAGAAAAGAGTTGCTCGAATGGCTCAGAGCAATAATTTTAGCTTTAGTGGTTGGGCTTGTCTTATCCTTGACGATTCGGCCGACATTGGTAAGTGGTAATTCAATGGCGCCAACACTAAATGATCGTAATTATTTAATTATTGATAAAGTGACCTATCGATTTGAAAATCCGAAACGTGGGGATATTGTTGTGTTCAAAACGGGATTAAAAACTGCAGAAGGCGCTTCTAAAGATTTGATAAAAAGAATTGTTGCACTTCCTGGAGATTACATAAGCATTTCAGAGGGTATTGTATATATTAATAATCAAGAAATAAAAGAATCTTATGTGTTAGATCCTTATACAGAGGGCGAGATGGCCTTAACAGTGCCTAAAGATAAAGTCTTTGTATTGGGAGATAACCGAGCGGTTAGTATGGATAGTAGGAGCGGAGAAGTTGGACTAATACCTTACCAAGCTATTCGTGGCAAGATTTTAATTCGGGTATTACCGGTAAATGAATTTGGACAAGTAAAATAGGGGGGACGTCTATGAAGATTACAATTCAAGAAGTTGGAGGAAAAGCGTATCAGGTTGAAAAAGGACAGAGTATTGAGGCTCTTGTAAAAGAGCTACAATCAGAAAGAAAGTCCATGATTGTTGCAGCCAAGGTGCATAATACATTAAGGGAGCTAACTTACGCTTTAGAAGAAGATGCCAGCATTGAATTTGTTGATTTATCAGCTGTTGATGGCATGCGTATATACCAACGCAGTTTGCTTTTTGTTTTTATAAGAGCTTGCATGGAACTTCATAAAAATATTTTCGTTAATGTACAGCACTCTTTAAGCAAGGGCTTGTATTGTGAAATAACACATAATCATCGCTTGTCAAAAGAAGATGTGAAAGAAATAGAAAATCGCATGCAGGAAATTATTGATAGTGATGAAACTTTTGTTAAAACATCTATGCTTAAAGATGAGGCTATTAAAATGTTTGAATCCTATCATATGGTCTCGAAAGTAAATTTATTAAAGTACCGTGAAAGTGATAGAGTCAATATTTACTCATGTGGCTGGCTTAAAAATTATTTTTATGGCTATATGTTACCGAGCACTAGCTATATTAAGACTTTTGGCTTGCTTCAATATGACAAGGGCATTATTTTGAGACATCCAACTAATTTTTCATTAGATGTTTTGCCGGAGTTTAAGGAAACGCCAAAACTTGCGTCGATTTTCAATGAATCTGAGGACTGGGGTAAAATTATAGGTGTTTCAGACGTCGCTAGTTTAAATGATTGTATTGTTAGTGGGTGTAGTGGTGAGGTTATTCGTACGGCAGAAGCGCTTCAAGAAAAGAAAATTTCACAAATTGCAGATATGATTGCTGGGAGCGGTAAACGGGTTATCCTTATTGCGGGGCCGTCTTCTTCTGGAAAAACAACTTTTGCTAATAGATTAAAGGTACAACTTAAGGTTAACGGCTTGAACCCAATCACAATGTCAACAGATGATTATTTTGTAGATAGAGAGTTTACACCGATTGATGAAGACGGAAAATTTGATTTTGAGTCGATTAAAGCGGTAGATGTTCATCAATTTAATGTCGATTTGGGAGGCCTATTAGCAGGAGAACTTGTCGATCTACCAACTTTTGATTTTAAAGAAGGTAAGCGTAAATATACGGGTAAGCAATTGCAAATCGCATCGGATCAATTGGTTATTATTGAAGGGATTCATGGACTTAATGAACAATTCACACGCGAAATTTATCAAAAAGATAAGTTTAAGATTTATATTAGTGCCTTAACACAACTTAATATAGATCATCATAATCGTATTCCAACGACGGATACCCGCCTTTTGAGACGAATTGTTAGAGATTACAATTATCGTGGTAATGATGCAAGAGGGACCATTAAACAGTGGCCATCTGTTAGACAAGGTGAGGAGAAAAATATTTTTCCGTATCAAGAAGATGCAGATGTTATTTTTAACTCGGCCTTGGTTTATGAATTAGCCATATTAAAGAAATACGCGGAGCCCTTATTAGATAAAATTACAGATGATGAGGAAGGCTATTCAGAAGCTAAACGTTTACTTAAATTTTTGAGTTACGTAAAATCTATAGATGATGATGACTTGGTTATGAATATTTCAATTCTTAAAGAGTTTATTGGTGGAAGTTCATTTAGAGAATAAGAAATTGTATGGTGGCAACCTCGAGGGGTTGCCACTTTGTATTATAATTAACTGAAAATTTTTTATATTATACATATAAATGTGTATAGAAAATGTTATAATTACATATAGAATTATTTTTTTGAGACTCAATATTTGAGGTGTTGTATGGGAAACGGATGGAAAAAACATATAGAATTAAATATGAGAAACTTCGAATCTAGTAGGGCGTATCCAATTCTCACGGTACTTTTGTCCGTGTTTGGTCTCTATCTAATGTTTTCGAACGATCCAACAGTTTATATAATTGTGAAGACACCAGACACACTTTTTGTTCGAAATGTTTTTAGGATGGTAGAAGTTATTACATCATTTGTAGTGTTTTATATGTGTTTGTTGTCCTTTATGACTTATAAAAAAAGAATCGCTGAAATTTATACTTTTACTTTTTTATGTGTGGCGTGTTTAGAGTCGGTTTTTATGGTTCGTTTTTTTAATGATGTATTTTCTAATCCAGCTGAATTATATTCTACTATTAGTGAACTAATTCTCAGTGGCGGCTTGTTGCTTAGTTCGTTACAAAATGAACATGATGAAAGTGAACGACGCAGTGGACTTATTCCTCAGGTATTTTTGGTGGCGACTTTCTTATCGATAACAGCTATTATTATTACATTGCCGACTTTCTATGATTTCCTCAGTTCTTCTCCAGACGTTCATATTCTCAAAATTGTTTTGGAGTATGGGGTGGCGGTGATATTTGCCTTAGCGGCAATCTTTAAGGTTAAGCAGTATTATGAAACACAAAATTATACGTTTTTAAGCATGGCATCTGGCTTAATTATTTATGTGTTTGCGGTTGCTTTTAGAATGAATTTTGAAAATGTAAGCCAAGCAGGTATGATTTTTCCGAGATTATACTCTTGTATCGCTTTGCTGATTATAGCACGTGCTTTATATGTGGAGCAGGTATCGGAACCTTTTGAAAATGTTATCAATGCAGAAAATCAAATTAAACTTTATGCAGAAAACTTAGAAAAAATAATCACCAAACGAACGACTGAAATTAAGGAAGTTAATACACGGTTGATTAATGAATTGGAGTATGCAAAACGTATTCAGCAGTCTTTGTTACCCCTTAAAAAGTTAAGTTTTAAAAATACTATTTTTATGTCTGAATATTTTCCATGCGAAAGACTTAGTGGGGATTTTTATGATATTTACAGAATTGATGATGAGAATATTGGTATGTATGTCTTAGACGTTTCTGGTCATGGTATATCAGCAGCGCTAATGACGATGTTTTGTAATAATTATATTAAGTCAACAGAGCGTTTGATAAAACGGTATAGGGGGTTGAAACCCCATCGTAACTTGCGTCATTTTTATGAAGAATTCAATAAGATGAATTTTCCAGAAGAGATGCATATGGTTATTTTCTTTGCCTCATACAATATTACAAGTCGTGTTTTGACATATTGTAGTGGGGGGATGAATTGTTATCCAATCGTTGTAAAACGTACTGGAGAAGTCTCTTATCTTGATGGCAGCGCTGGATTCCCAATTTGTAAAATGAGCGAATTTTTCACACCAGAATATGTTAGTGCCAAACTAGAGCTTGAACGCGGCGATCGGGTCATTTTTTATACAGATGGTCTAATCGATCAATATAAAAATAGAACTATGGATGAAGAAGAACTCATCGCTTTATCCAAGGAATATAGTGACCGGCCATTAAAAGAGTTTTATGGCATGTTAAAGAGTAAAATAGACCCCTTAGTAGAAGACTTAGAGGATGATATAACTTATTTTATTATGGAAGTGTAGTGGAGGTGCAGGATGAACGAAGTTTTTGTAGTAAAGGATTTAGAGCAAATTAAGGCATTGTCAAGTCCTTACAGAATTAGCATTATTGAAGCGTTTAATGGAGAAGAAGCAACGGCTAAACATATTAGCTCAAAAATTGGAGAACCACATTCAAAGGTCAATTATCATATTAAATTGCTTGCCAAAGTTGGATTGCTAAAGCTTGTAAAAGAAAGTCCTAAATATGGAGTTATCGAAAAATACTATCAACCAGTTGCCAAGTCGTTTATTATTGATAGTCAAGTAACTCATAATGCGGAAGAAGTTGATAAGTTTAAGTCAGCAGTGTTTGATCGTATCAACAAAGATTTTATTCAAAATTCTAGAAGTTCTAAAATTGAATTACCAAGCAAGATTACTTATGACAGTAACATTTATTTGACCAAACATGAGATTAAAGAATTGAATCAAAAGGTAGCAGAACTTTTAGAACCATATCATGAAGGAAAAGATAAAGCAGGAAAAATTAAATGTTCAGCGGGTATTATTATTACACCACTCGACAAGGAAAATGAGTAAATGACTAATAAAATGACTGTAGAACGCATAGGTCGTTTTCTATTTGAAAGTGACGTACCGTTAGTTGGATTTGCAAAACCGCAAATGGATAGAGCTATAGAAGAATTGATTGTTAAACACAAGCAAAAATCACAATATATATATTTTGGAGACATAGCGATTGAACAGCGTCAGAATTTTGAGGCTGTTTTTCCTGTTTGCAAAGAAATAATCGTGATAGGTATTCCTTATACATCTGTTAACAAACAGATGCAATTCGAAGGGGTCGCGTTAGATGGTTTTATTAGTAATATGGCTTGGGAATATGATTATCATGTGATTGTGAAAGAGAAACTGACCTTGTTAAAAGAATTTCTTTTAAGTGCTGACAAAACTATTCAAACAATGATACAGGTTGACACAGGTCCTCTTATTGATCGACATATCGCCTATCAAGCAGGGCTTGGATCTTACGGGAAGAATCAGAGTCTCATGAATGAACGATTTGGAACGGAATTTTATATTGGCTATTTGATGGTTGATCGTAGTTTTAGTGAAGGAAAAGATGTGTCAAAGACAAACTTGCCGCTTAGAGCGCTTGTTTGCTCCGGATGTGATGTTTGCGTTAAAGCCTGTCCAGCAGGTGTTTTATCTGATGACTTTGAGTTTGATGGACAGCGGTGTATTTCTTATCTGACGCAGAAGAAAGATCATTTGTCATGGTTTGAACGAGGCTTAATTGGCAATTCGGTTTATGGCTGTGATATATGTCAAAAGTCGTGCCCGAAAAATTGCACTAAAGAATTAATTCCTATGGCGTATGAACGACAGACTCTTAATAGAGTTTCCTTAGAAAATTTATTAAATACATCCAATAAGCAATTGATGCGCCAGTATCGCCAAACGGGTTTTGCCTGGCGTGGGGCTAAAGTTTTAAAACGAAATGCACTTATTGCCATTGGAAATAGTAAAAGTCATAAGCACTTGTCTTTTTTGGAGACTTTGTTAGCGGAAACATCTGACTATTTAAGACCCTATGTTTTATGGGCACTTTATCAATGTGGCGATAGAGACATTATAAATCGTTGTCAAGCTTGTCAAAAAAATTATTCGGATTTAACGACAAAAGAAGAATGTCAGATGATTTTACAAATAGTAAAATAAAGTTTCGTAATTTTAAAAAAAATGAATTTTGTATAGTATTTTCAAAAAACAATTACAAACTTTTCACAATATGAAAATAGTGGCGTGTGACCAATGAAAGCCTTGGAAAAGGAGGCTTTTGGATATGAAAATAATTTTAAAAATATTAAATGGACATTTTAAAAAATTATAGTATACTGAACACGGGAAGATAATTTTTTCTATGATTTAGTTTAAATATGAGACAGTTGTTCTCATTTAAAATAACAATTAAAAGCGGAGGTGTCTTATGTCAAATGTTCATGAATTAAAGTATTTACAAGACAGTATTCAAGAATTAAAGGATCAAGGTGTTTATAGAAAATTACCTGTACTTGAAGGGCCAAACGAAGCAGAAATCGTTTTAAATGGCAACAAGGTAATTAACCTTTCTTCAAATAACTATTTAGGGTTAGCTAACAATCCAAGACTAAAAAAAGCAGCTATTGAAGCTGTTGAGAAGTATGGTGTTGGTTCAGGTGCTGTACGTCCTATTATCGGAAACATGGATATCCATGAGCAACTAGAAGTTATTCTTGCAAAATTCAAAAAAGAAGAAGCTGTAATGGTATTCCAATCTGGTTTTAATTGTAATGCAGGTGTTATTCAAGCAATTACAAATAAAGGTGATTTAATTATTTCAGATGCCTTAAACCATGCAAGCATTATTGATGGTGTAAAGCTTTCTAAGGCTGATAAAGCAGTATTTAAGCATAGTGATATGGATGATTTAGAGAGAATCCTTAAGGAAAAACGTGCAGATTATAATACAGTATTAATCATTACGGATGGTGTTTTCAGTATGGATGGTGATGTTGCTAAGTTACCTCAAATTGTAGAACTTGCTGAAAAATATGAAGCTTTAACTTATGTTGATGATGCGCATGGTTCGGGTGTACTTGGTGAAGGTGGACGTGGTACAGTAGATCACTTTAACCTACACGGAAGAGTCGACTTTACAATTGGTACACTTTCAAAAGCAATTGGTGTTATTGGTGGTTATGTAGCAGGTAGTTCAGTAATGAAAGAATGGTTATTACATAGAGGTAGACCATTCCTATTCTCTACATCATTACCGCCAGCAGCAGTTGGTGCAATTATTGAATCGGTTACAGTACTTATGGAATCGACTGAGTTATCTGATAAACTTTGGGAAAACTCAAAATTCTTTAAAGAGAAACTTGGTAAGTTAGGTTATGATACTGGTGAAAGTGAAACGCCTATTACACCAGTAATTATTGGTGAAGAAGGTAAGACGGTTGAATTTTCACAAAAGTTAATGGCAGCTGGCGTATTCGCATCTCCAATTGTATTCCCAACGGTAGCAAAGGGAACTGGCCGTGTTCGTTGTATGGTAACAGCAGGTCATACAGAAGAGCAACTTACGAGAGCGGTAGCTATTTTCGAACAAGTTGGTAAAGAAATGGGTCTACTCTAAAATATAATATTACACCTCACTTGAAAAAGTGAGGTGTTTTTTGATTTTCGAATGATTTGCCAAGTCTTGTAGAACTTATTTAAAAGAAAATAAAAAAAATAGTGTATAATGTAGTTGGGTGGGGTATATTCACAATAGTATATGAAATTGGAGGTATTGGTATGAATAGAGAAGATGGTATTCTACTTGAGAGTGGAACTGGTGAACTGGAGATATTGCACTTTACTGTAAAGGGAGAGCATTATGCAATTAATGTTGTTAAAGTAAAGGAAATTTTGAATATTGATAACATATCTAAAGTACCAAATGCTCATCCAGCTGTTCCAGGGATTTCGTTAATTCGTGGGGATGTTATCACGGTTATTGATATGCGTATGGTTCTTGAAAACATCAAAAATGAAGAAGTTGAAAAGAGTATGACGCTTGTTTGTGAATTTAATAATATGAAAGTAGCTTTTGCTATTGACGAAGTATTAGGAATTTCAAGAATTGGCTGGACACAAATTCTTAAGCCAAGTGATATAACAAGTTCATCGCTTGTTATTGGAAATATTAATTTGAATGATAAAATTCTTATGATGTTAGATTTCGAGAAAATTGTAATGGATATTAGTCCGCAGACTGGGATAACCCAAGAGCGTATGGCGTCAGTAGAATCTAAGGATCGTACAGGAATTAATCTTGTATTAGCAGATGATTCACCAATGATTCGTCAAGTCCTTAAAGATACCTTAACAAGTGCTGGTTTTGAAAACATGAAGTTTTATAACGATGGTCAGCAAGCTTACAAGTATCTAAGCGGCCTTGCTGAGGCGTTTGGTGATGACTATAAGGATGAAGTAACTGTTTTAATAACAGATATTGAAATGCCCAAACTAGATGGTCATACTTTAACGCGTCAAATTAAAGAACATAAGGTACTTAAGTCACTACCCGTTATTATCTTCTCGTCTCTTATTACTGGAGACCTAAGACATAAAGGGGAGGCCGTTGGTGCAGATGGTCAGTTAAGTAAGCCTGAAGTAGGACATTTAGTAGAATTGATTGATGAGATATCCAAACGCTAATTAATTTTAAAAAAAGTAAAATCAGCACCATGAAATGGCTCTTCCATTTCATGGTGTTTTTTAATGACTTTTCAAGGAATCTTAATGATTTTTTAATGAAAAACTCATGGAGTTTACATAGTCCTTTGATAAACTTTCCTTGAATGGAAGATTGGAGGAAAGAATGATGAATAAAGTATTGATTTTAACGGCTTCAACAGGTGCTGGACATAATCAAGCGGCTAAATCTCTTCAATTCAAGTATGAGCAAGCTGGACATAAAGTGAAAATAGTAGATATGTTGAAAGAAACACATCGTGCTTACCATAAGCTTATTGGAGATGGCTATGAGTACGTAGCTGCCCATATGCCAGAATTGTATAAAGCGATGTATGATGTAGCAGATATGAAGACATTTAATAAATTAACCAATAGATATGGCTTGCCAGGTGTGAATCTCAAATTGGAACGTATTATTAAGAAGTATCAACCAGATGTGATTGTTGGAACACATGCATTTGCGGTAGGAATAGTTTCTTCATTGAAAAGAAAACATGAGATTGATGCTAAGTTCATTTCAGTGGTGACAGATTTCAAAGCACATTTTGCTTATTATTCGCCACTTGTTGATGCCTATGTGGTTGGAAGTGAGTACACAAAACGCTCTTTAGTGTCAAAAGGCGTACCAGCAGATAAGGTTTATGCTTACGGTATTCCAATCAATCTTGCTTTTTTTGATAAAAAGGAAATGTTATTGCAAGAGAAAACAGATGAAAAGTTCAACGTACTTGTTATGGCAGGTAGTATGGGGGTCTCTAAAATTGCTGAGGTTATTGAGGAAGTGGTTACGAGTTCAGCATATCAAGTGCGTATTGTATGTGGCAAAAATGAAAGCTTACTTGAGACAATTCATAAGATGTACAAAGAATATATTGATAACGAACGGGTTATTGTCTATGGCTTTACAAGAGAAGTGCCTAGACTAATGGCTGAAGCAGATGTTTTAATTACAAAGCCAGGTGGACTTACAGCAACAGAAGCACTTCATAAGAAGGTACCAATGATTATTCCTTTTGCTATTCCTGGACAAGAAGAAGAAAACGCAGAATTTTTGGAAGAACAAGGGGCCGCACTTAGAGGATCAACATCAGATGCTGTTGGAAGATGTGTTGAAATTCTTTATAAAGAGCGAGGTTTACACAATAGAATGGTTAGACAAATAGAGAAAATAACAAAAAATTATTCAATTGACAGTATTGTTGATTTATCGGATAATCTTGTATTTGATTCTTTAAAAAGCACAGGGACATCTAATTATAGAAGTTCTGAAAGACTGTATATATAAGAGCTCAGAAAATTATGTTTAACGAAAACAAAAAAAGTTCTTCAGTTTGAAGAACTTTTTTTGTTTTTTGTATTGACGGTATATAGGCCTGGGCATTATAATAAATTGAATTTAAAGTTTAGTAATAATAAACTTGTTTAGAATGGAGGTATTGTCTTGAACATTGGAGAGAAAATTAAGCGACTTAGATTAGAAAATTCCCTCACACAAGAAGAATTGGCAAACAGATGTGAGCTATCTAAAGGATTTATTTCACAACTTGAGCGGGATATGACTTCGCCTTCTATAGCGAGTTTAGTTGATCTATTAGAAAGTTTAGGAACAAATTTAAAGGATTTCTTTAGCGAGACGGAAGAGGAAAAAATTGTGTTCAAGTCAAGTGACGCTTCTGAATCAATTGATGAAGAAGCAGGACATGAAGTTCATTGGCTTATTCCAAACGCCCAAAAGAATATGATGGAACAAATTATGCTTATTATTAAACCTGGTGGACGTTATGGTGAAGATACACCTCATCAGGGTGAGGAATTTGGCTATGTCATATCTGGGTGTGTCACGATCACACTAGGACATAAATTGTATAAAGCAAAAAAAGGCGATAGTTTCTGTTATAAAGCAAATTGTCATCATACGATTGAGAATTTAGGAAAAACAGAAGTGAAAATATTAATGGTTGCAACACCACCTAATTTTTAAAAAAATTATTTTGGGGAGGCTGAACGTTGAGTAAAAGAATTATTGAAGGAAAAAATCTTGTAAAAAATTATGACGAGACACAAGTTGTAAAAAATATAGACTTTTGGGTTAAAGAAAAAGAGTTTTTGACTTTATTAGGTCCTAGTGGATGTGGTAAAACGACAACGCTTAGAATGATTGCAGGATTTGAAGCACCCACAAGTGGCCGTGTATATTTTGATGGTCAAGACATTACAATAGTGCCACCTTATCAGCGTCAAATTAATACAGTATTTCAAAAGTATGCACTTTTTTCACATTTGAATATATTTGAGAACATCGCATTTGGTCTCCGTATAAAGAAAATAGCGGAAAAAGAAATCCATAAGCGGGTTGAACGTATGCTTGAACTTGTTAACCTCAAAGGCTTTGGCAGTAGAAGTGTTAATTCATTAAGTGGTGGACAACAGCAGAGAATTGCTATTGCAAGAGCCCTTGTGAACGAGCCTAAAGTTTTGTTGTTAGATGAACCACTTGGTGCGCTTGATCTGAAATTGAGAAAAGAAATGCAACTTGAGTTAAAAAGTATGCAAAGAGAAGTGGGCATTACTTTTATTTATGTAACTCATGATCAGGAAGAAGCCTTGACTATGTCAGACAAGATTATTGTTATGAAGGATGGTCTCATCCAGCAAGTTGGTTCGCCAATTGATATTTACAATGAACCAGAAAACGCATTTGTTGCAGATTTTATTGGAGAATCCAATATTTTTCATGGCCTGATGGTCAAAGACCTATGTGTTGATTTTGCCGGGAGACGATGGACCTGTGTGGATGCTGGATTTGGAGAAAATACAGAAATAGAAGTGGTTGTAAGACCAGAAGATATTATGATGGTGCCACCTTCGCAAGGGATGGTAACAGGTCTTGTAGAGTCTGTTATCTTTAAGGGTGTTCATTATGAGATGGTCGTTCGAAATGATGCTTTGGAGTGGCTGGTACAAAGTACAGATGCAAGATGTGTTGGAGAATTGGTCGGTATGCGATTAGATCCAGAAGATATTCATATAATGAAGAAGGTGATGGATAATGCTTAAG
>Ga0193962_1000465_pt1 | contig 18524 bp, 19 predicted proteins | sample FB_5_MG_FD_140335 | JGI IMG/M metagenome (GOLD analysis project Ga0193962, IMG submission 140335) | Microbial mat bacterial communities from the Broadkill River, Lewes, Delaware, United States - FB_5_MG | ecosystem: Environmental > Aquatic > Freshwater > River > Microbial mats | place: USA... | reverse complement strand
TTTTTAGCAACCAATATTATTGGTCGTTTTGACTGCTATCTGCTTCAGCTTGATTGCGCTTGCTGCGCGGATCATTGGCAGCGCGTACTGGCTGACGACGACGACGTGGGGCAGCCGCAGGCACTTCTTGCTTAGGAGCTTCTTTAGCTGCTTCAGCCTTAGGCGTTTCTGCCTTGGGTGCTTCAACTTTAACAGGAGCTTCTTTAGCTACTTCAGCCTTAGGCGTTTCTGCCTTTGGTGCTTCAACTTTAACAGGAGCTTCTTTAGCTACTTCAGCTTTAGGTATTTCTGCCTTGGGGGCTTCAACTTTAACAGGAGCTTCTTTAGCGGCTTCAACTTTAGGTGTTTCTACCTTTGGCGCTTCTGCTTTAGCGCTCTCTTTCTTAGGCGTCGGCTTATCATCGGCTTTAATCGCAGCTTCAGGCTTCTCTTCATGAGCAGCCCAAGGCTTTGCTTTTTCACCAGCGGTTTCTTGCTTCGGTTCGGCCTTAACGTCTGTTTTAGTATCCGTTTTAGCTTCAGCAGGCTTGTTAGTAGCCGGGGCTTCTACCTTAACATCAACTGGCTTACTGGATTGCTCGGCATGAGTGACGGCTTCATTCTTTACAGATTCGTCAGTATTGCGATTGCGTTCTGGGCGATTGCGGCGACGCTGACCGTTATTGCGTGGTCTGCGAGGTGCTTTTTCTTGATTGTCATCATTTGAATTGCCTGCTTGTGCTTCAGGTTTCTTATTTTGACGATCGTTATCGCGCTTATCTTCACGCTTATCTTCACGCTTGTCGTTATCGCGCTTAGTATTTCGGCTGCGGGTATTTCGCGCTTCAGGCTTTTCACGACTTTCGTTACGGTCACGGTTTTCGCTAGGCTTACGCGTATTACGTTCACCGGACTTGTCATTGCGATCGTTGGTCTTCTCGTTGCGTTCAGGGCGCTCAGAGCGTTCGTTGCGACGATTGCTAGGTGTTTTGCGCGTATTGTTTTGCGTGCTGCGAGCATTGCGGTTGTTGGTCGGCTTGCGAGCGCTTGGCTTAGGTTTCTCTTCGTTTGCTTCTTCACTGCTAAATAAGCTAGTGATGCTTTCTGAAAGCTTCTTGAATAGAGACTTTTGCGGTGCAGGTGCGCGAGCGGCAGCAACGGCTTTAACAGCAGCATCTTGACCTTTTGCAGGTTCTTTAACTTCGGCATCAATGCCAAAATCTACTTCCGGCTCAAAGTTTTGCTCATGGCTAGCTTGGCCAATCAAGGTATCGTCTGGGCGTAAGCGTGTTACTTCGTAATGAGGCGTATCCATGTGAGGATTTGGCAATACTACGATGCGAGCATTATGACGATTTTCGATGTCGGCAATGACTTCACGTTTTTCATTCAATAAGAACGAACCTACGTTTAGAGGAACTTCAGCACGAATCTGGCCCGTATTTTCTTTTGCTGCTTCTTCTTCGATTAAACGTAAGATAGAAAGAGAAAGAGACGGCAAGTCACGAACAATACCCGTGCCGCTACAGCGAGGGCAAACGTGTCCAGAAGTTTCACCTAAAGAAGGGCGCAAGCGTTGGCGAGACATTTCCATCAAACCAAAGCGAGAGATGCGGCCAACTTGTACACGAGCACGATCCATTTCTAGAGCGTTCTTTAAGCGGTTTTCAACTTCACGCTGGTTGCGGTTTGAATGCATATCGATGAAATCGATAACCACCAAGCCACCCATGTCGCGTAAACGCAGCTGGCGAGCAATTTCTTCAGCGGCTTCACAGTTCGTTGTGGTCGCCGTTTCTTCGATGTCTGCGCCTTTGGTTGCGCGGGCAGAGTTAATATCGATAGAAACAAGTGCTTCCGTTGGATCGATAACAATCGAACCACCAGAAGGTAATTTAACTTCACGCTGAAAAGCGGTTTCGATCTGACTTTCAATCTGGTAACGATTGAATAGTGGTACCTTGTCTTCGTAAAGCTTGAATTTGCTTTCGTACTGAGGCATTACCTGCTGTACAAAACCAATCGCTTCGTCGTAAGCGGCTTGATTGTCGATTAATACTTCACCAATGTCTTGGCGTAAGTAATCACGAATAGCGCGGATAACAACGTTACTTTCTTGTAGAAGTAAGCAAGGGGCATTGCGACGCTCAGAAGCACCGTGAATCGCTTGCCAAAGCTGCATTAGGTAATCTAAATCCCATTGCAATTCTTCGCTAGAGCGACCGATGCCTGCAGTTCGAACGATAACGCCCATGTCATCAGGAACCGTCACGCCTTTCATGGCTTCGCGTAGCTCTGTACGTTCGTCACCTTCGATACGGCGAGAGATGCCGCCCGCGCGGGCGTTGTTAGGCATAAGAACCAAGTAACGACCAGCAAGGCTAACCATAGTGGTTAATGCCGCGCCTTTGTTGCCACGTTCTTCTTTATCAACTTGCACAATGACTTCTTGGCCTTCGCGCATTACTTCTTTTATGTTGATGCGGCCTGAGCCTGGGTTTTTGCTGAAGTAAGTTTTCGAGATTTCTTTTAATGGTAAGAAACCATGGCGGTCTGCGCCAAAATCTACGAAAGCCGCTTCAAGGCTAGGCTCGATACGGGTGATCTTGCCTTTATATATATTTGATTTTTTTTGTTCACGGGATCCAGATTCAATATCTAGATCATACAAACGCTGTCCATCAACGAGGGCAACGCGCAACTCTTCCGTTTGAGTTGCATTAATTAGCATTCTTTTCATGTTATATGTGTAGCTCTATGGCGTAAGCACACTAGGCAGCAGACCGTTTGTTGGTCTTCTATAGCAAAATCTTTATGGTTGCTTGATTCAATTAGTCCTGCGCTTGCCACCCTGTAAGTGGCCAGATTGATCTGATGGGCGTGGTGTCTATTTCTGCTTGGTAATGCCTTTTGGCCATCACCAACAATCCATAATTTGATAGTGAGATGCTGCCTGCGATGTTTGCGCATGGTTCATCTCAAATAAGCGATAAATGACCTGTACTTATATTCATTTGATCGCGATTCATTGTTATTCGTTTGCATAAAGAAGGTTTAATAATCGTTCTTCTTCTCTATACTGGCCGCTTAAAGGCTGCCGTTACCGCGTGTCAATGATTGAAAAAATTGAAATAATTGACACTGGGGCAGCGAATATAGCAACAAATAACAGTTGCGACAAACATTTAGAGCGAATTGAAAGCGATTTTATGCCAGCAGAATCTTACAATACTAACCAAGTAAACCTGATTACCATCGATGAAGATCATGATGGGCAGCGAATTGACAATTTCTTGCTCACTTTATTGAAGGGCGCGCCACGCTCTTTGATTTATCGGTTATTGCGCAAAGGGGAGGTGAGGATTAATAAAAAACGCGCTAAGCCTGTGCAGCGTTTGGCGATTGGTGACATCGTTCGAGTAGCGCCAGTAACGATCAAAGAGGTGTCTACAGATGAGGTTGTTGTGCCTACGACTCAGGCTGAACTTATTAAAAATAGCATTTTATTTGAAGATGAGTTTTACATCGGCGTTAATAAACCAAGCGGTATGGCCGTTCATGGCGGCAGTGGTATTAAGCTTGGTTTGATCGAGTTGTTGCGCGCGATGCGTCCGCAGCAAAAATTTCTTGAGTTGGTTCACCGTTTGGATAGAGATACTTCGGGGGTGATTCTAGTCGCTAAGAAACGCTCTGCTTTGGTCGCTGTGCAAAAGCTATTTCAGGGCCAAAAAGCGATTGATAAGCGTTATCTTGCTTTGGTGCACGGCGAATGGCCTGATTTTCAAGATAAAGTTGATGCCCCTTTGAAGAAAAATGAAGTTCAAGGGGGAGAGCGGATGGTGCGGGTTGAAGATGATGGCAAACCATCATTAACCAAGTTCAAGGTGCTTGATCGTTCGAGCCGCTATACCTTAGTCGAGGCGAGACCCATTACCGGGCGCACGCATCAAATTCGCGTGCATTGCCAGTATGCGGGTTGCGGCATCGCTGGCGACCCGAAGTACCTGAATAAAGTAGAAGAGGCGGTTGATAAACAAGTCGGCATTAAGCGCTTGTGTTTACATGCTTATCGCTTGGCTTTTGTGCACCCGATGACTGAAGAGTTGTTAGAAATCACTTCGCCTTTGGAAGGTAAGTTTTTGAAATATAAAGAAAAAGAGGGGTTGAAATTTGATTTCTGATGCGACTTTAAATCAGCCTGTTGCTGAAGGTGTAAGCAGTAATAAGTATCGCATTATTATCTTTGATTGGGATGGAACTTTGGTTGATTCCACCGCTCGAATTGTAGATAGTATGCAAATTGCTGCTGCGAGTGTCGAACTGCCCACGCTGACCGATTATGCGATTCAGCAGATTATTGGCTTGGGTTTGCCAGAGGCTCTCAGAAGATTGTGGCCACACATTACGGCGACGGAGCTTGAATTAATGCGCACGCATTATTCGGCGAATTTTTCATTTCATAGTGATGTTTATGTGGACTTTTTCCCGAGCGCTCATGATTTTTTTGCTGAACTGCAATCGCTAGGGTATATATTGGCCGTAGCGACAGGAAAAACCCGACGAGGTTTGGATGAGATGCTTGATAGTATGGCGGTGCGTGATGTGTTTGCAATCACTCGTTGTGCTGACGAAACAACATCAAAGCCTGATCCGCATATGTTGAATGAAATTCTTGCAGAGCTGAATCTTTCGAGTGAACAGGCATTAATGGTGGGTGATACCAGTTTTGATCTTGATATGGCACGAGCAATTAATATGGATGCTGTGGGGATGACTCATGGTGCTCATGATAGTGAAACTTTGTTATTATCGGGTGCAAAATCCTTGTGCCACGATTTAAATGATTTATTAGATTGGATAAAAAGTAATGGATAACCCGAATAAAATTGATTACCCCGATTCTACAAAAGAGTGGAAGTTGATCGAGAAGGTTGTGACAGGTCTTCAAGACGAGCAACGTAAGTCACGTCGCTGGGGAATATTTTTTAAATTGGCGACACTGGCTTATGTACTGTTCATTATTATGATGATTGGTAAGTCGGCAGAAGGTGTCGTAAATAATACGGGTGAGCCTTATACCGCCATTATTGAAGTAAATGGTGTTATTGCGGCAACAGAGCAAGCGAGTGCGGATAATATTATTACCGCTTTGCGTGATGCGTTTGATGATGAGCAGGTTCTTGGTATTGTTCTGCGAATTAATAGCCCTGGTGGTAGCCCTGTGCAATCAGGGTATGTTTATGACGAAATTAAGCGCCTCAAGCATACTCGTGATTTACCGGTTTATGCTGTAATTGTCGATCTTGGTGCTTCTGGCGCTTATTATATTGCGGCGGCGGCGGATGAGATTTATGCAGATAAGGCAAGTTTAGTAGGCTCTATTGGTGTGGTTGGTTCTAGCTTTGGCTTTACTGGCGCGATGGAGAAATTCGGCATAGAGCGCCGTTTATATACCTCGGGAGATCATAAAGGGTTCTTGGATCCTTTCTCACCCGAAAATCCTGAAGAGAAAGAATTTTGGCAGGGTGTATTAAAAGTTACTCATAATCAGTTTATTGAACAGGTACGCTTGGGTCGCGGGGATCGCTTAAAAGAAACCCCTGATATGTTTAGTGGTTTGGTCTGGTCGGGCGAGCAGGCGGTGGAAATGGGGCTTATTGATGGCTTATCTTCGACAAGTCAGTTAGTTCGCACTAAATTTAATAGCGAAGAAGTGGTAAACTTTACTCGTCAGCCTGATCCTTGGGAATCACTAGTGCAGAAATTAGGTGCTAGTATCGGTGCAGGTCTAGCAACCGTTGTAACGGCTCCTAGCCTTCAGTTGCATTGATTTGCATAATAAATATCGAAAAAAAGGTTAAATAATTTTGACACAGGATAAGCGGATGCCTATTATGTCGCCATCTATGGCTGAGGCAGCCTTACCTAAACGTTTAGATGCCATAAGATTTGTAGATAATGAGACGGTTTTAACTGGATCATTAGATGTGAATTTATTTAAACGTTTTCAGGAAGCCGTCGAAGATGTGAATGAGCCAGTTGATTATAAATTGGCTTTTCAGCGTGATGCTGATGATCACATGTTCATTGATGGCGAGTGCTCAACAAAAGCTACCATGGTATGCCAGCGTTGCTTGGATGCTGTGGTACTCGATGTGCGAGGGGAGTTCCAGGTTGGATTAGCCTTCTCTGATGAGAAAGCGAAACATCTGCCCAAGCAGTACGAACCGGCAATAATGGATCACAATGGAAACATTGATCCATGGGAGCTGGTTGAAGATGAGCTAATATTAGCGCTCCCTATGTTTGCATATCATGCAGACGGTGAGTGCGAGATAAAACAGCCTAAGGCTGAAACGGAACCGGTTGAAGCTACGGAAAAAAAGGATAATCCTTTTGCCGTACTACAACAGTTAAAATCGAAATAGCGTTAAGTTAGGAGCCTACAAAAATGGCTGTTCAAAAAAGTAAAGTAACTCGTTCACGTCGTGGTCAGCGTCGTTCTCACGATGCTCTAGAGTCTGCAACTCTATCTACAGATCAAACGACTGGTGAAATTCACCGTCGCCACCACGTAAGCGCTGATGGCTTTTACCGTGGTAAAAAAGTCGTGGAGACTGGTAACGACGAATAAGTCATGACGTTTACTCTAGCAGTAGACGCTATGGGCGGGGACTTAGGTCCCCGCGTTACTTTTAAAGCAACGCAGCAAATTCTTGCTGAGCGTAGCGATCTTTCTATTCATTTCTATGTCGCCTCTACAGAATCTACTTGGTTAGATGCTGAAATAAATTCCTCTTTTGATTCCATAGAAATAAAATCTCGTTTTTATGTCCATTATTGCGAGCAATCTGTTGAAATGACAGATAAGCCTTCTCATGCTTTGCGCCGCAAGCAAAAATCTTCAATGGCCTTGGCCTTAAAAAGTGTGGCAAGCAACGAATCTCAAGCGTGTGTCAGCTGTGGTAATAGTGGTGCTTTGTTAGCGTTATCTCGTTATATTTTATCGACCTTTATTGATATTGATCGCCCAGCAATGGCAAGAGATATTCCTACGGCCAGAAAACCCTTATTGATGTTAGATCTTGGTGCCAATATTGATGTTGGGGCAGATGGCTTGTATCAATTTGCCGTATTAGGCGCTGCTTGGCGAAAAGCACAAGGTCTTGAAAACCCAAGTCTTGGTTTACTTAATGTGGGTAAAGAAGCCAGCAAAGGCACAGAAGAAATTCGCCTAGCAGGTCAATTGATTTCAGACATCGCTGGCATTGATTATGTGGGTTTTGTTGAAGCAGATGAGCTTTATAAGGGCGAGCTAGATGTGGTGGTATGTGATGGTTTTCATGGCAATATCGCATTAAAAACCAGTGAAGGCCTATTGGCTTTTGTGTCGCAGCAATTTGATTTAATGCTGAGTTCAAATTTATCCGGCCGTATTCTATCGTTTTTTACCAATCCTATTGTTGAACGCTTTAAGCGCCAGCTTAACCCCGTTACGCACAGCGGCGCTTTGTTATTAGGTGTTAATGGCTTGGTTGTGAAAGGGCATGGCAACTCTGATCAAGAGGCTTTTTACCAAACAATTTGCTACGCATTGACGCAAGCTGAATCTGGAAGCCCTTCTCGAATTGCTGATGTTCTTGATGATATGGCAAATTCAGCCATCTAAGTCTCATTTTAGTCTGGCTAGTGTTCGATTTATAAACAATATAATAAAAAATTTCATCCGTTCGAAAAATTCACTGCTCTAGTGCCTGAGCTTCTCTTTACTGTAATTTTTTTTCCCTCATAATAAACACAAGTTATTTAAACAGTATGGGTGAGGTCTTGATGAAGCAGGTTGTTTTATATTTTCCAGGGCAAGGGGCTCAGCAGCTAGGTATGTTGGCTGACCTTGCAGAACAATATCCTGTGATACAAGAAACATTCGAGCAAGCATCACGTGCGATAGATCAAGATTTGTGGGCATTGGTACAAAATGGTCCTGCAGAAGAACTTAACTTAACTTACAATACTCAGCCTATCTTGGTGGCTGCCAGCGCGGCTATTTGGAATGTTATTCAGCAAGAAGTCGGTAGCGATATTCAAGTTGTAGCGGCCGCAGGTCATTCCGTTGGTGAATATTCTGCACTTTATGCTGCGGGAATTCTTTCTTTACAAGATGCGGTTCGTTTGGTGAAGACGCGTGGTGAGTTAATGGATAACGCCGTACCTGCTGGTGAAGGTGGTATGGCGGCAATTTTAGGTTTGGATAGCGATCAAATTCAAGCGGTTTGTACGGAGGCGAGTTCAGCTGGGGTTGTTGAACCGGCAAATTATAACGCACCAGGGCAAATTGTTATTGCAGGAACAGCCGCAGGCATTGCGCAGGCTTGCATTGTGGCAAAAGAAGCGGGTGCAAAACGCGCGCTGCCCTTACAGGTCAGTGGTCCTTTTCATTCGTCATTAATGCGCCAAGCGGCAGAGCCTTTTGTTGATGCGCTGAATAATGTTGAGTGGTCTGAAGCCAAATTTGATGTTTACCACAATGCTAATAACAAGGTCAGCTCTATTGCTGATATGAAACAGCGCTTAGTTGAGCAGCTGTACAGCCCGGTAAACTGGATTGGTGCTATTGAAGCGTCTTGTGCTGGGGCTGAACTGGCCATTGAGGTAGGGCCTGGCAAGGTGATTACTGGCTTGAATAAACGCATTAATAAAGAATTATCGACGCTGTCGTCGGGCGATAGTGCCAGTTTTGAAAAGCTATTAAGTGCAATTAAAGGCGAAGGATAATGTCAGACAAAAAACTCGCACTGGTGACAGGTGCAAGCCGAGGTATTGGTAAAGGCATTGCTGAAACATTAATTGCCCGTGGCTATAAAGTGGTCGGTACCGCAACGTCTGAGTCAGGCTGCGAGCAGCTAAAGCAAGATTTACAGGCCTTGGGGTCTGAGCATGATGCTTTTGTGCTAAATATTTCTGATTCCGAGCAAGTAAATGCGGCGATAGCAGCATTCTTAGCTCAGCATGGTACACCTTTTGTCGTGGTGAATAATGCAGGCATCACGCGTGATAATATTTTTATGCGAATGAAAGACGATGAATGGTTGGATGTGATTAATACCAACCTTTCAGGAGTGTATCGAGTTTGCAAAAGCTTAATTAAGCCGTTGATAAAAGCCCGCGAAGGCCGCATTATTAACATTAGCTCAATTATAGGGACTACGGGCAATGCTGGGCAGGTTAATTATTCGGCTGCAAAAGCAGGTCTAGAGGGTTTGACACGCTCTTTGGCACAAGAGATTGCGAGTCGGAATATTACGGTTAATGCAATTGCTCCAGGATTTATTGCTACAGATATGACAGATGGCTTGCCAGAAAATCAAAAAGAAGCCATCCTAGCGTCCATCCCTATGAAACGTATGGGCGCAACACACGAAATTGCGGGCAGCGTTGCTTTTTTAGCAAGTGACGATGCTGCATATATTACAGGCCAAACCATTCATGTGAATGGTGGCATGAACATGGGTTAATGAACTAGGAAGTAAAACATGAGTAACATTGAAGAACGCGTAAAGAAAATTGTAATCGAACAACTTGGCGTTAAAGAAGAAGAAGTTAAGTCTTCATCGTCTTTCGTTAATGATCTAGGTGCTGATTCTTTAGATACAGTAGAGTTGGTTATGGCGCTTGAAGAAGAATTTGAAACTGAAATTCCAGATGAAGATGCTGAGAAGTTGACCAGTGTTCAAGAAGCTATCGACTACATCATTGCACATTTATAATCGTGTGCTTTCAATGATGTATTGATATCGGGATTATCATATTTAAATCTTCATGAGTTCATTTGTGAGCTCTATTTATGATAATTTCATAAAAAGCCGCCTCTTATTTAGATCGCGGCTTTTTTATTATCTACTGTTGCAAAAATTGAATAGATTGAAGAAAAAACAGCAGGCGGATAAAAAAATGAGTAGAAATATTTTTGTCATATTATTTTCATAATATAGTTAATTTGTATTAAGTTTTAGCAATTGCTAGATCGGGAGATCGCTTATGGGTTCGCGTCGAGTCGTCGTTACAGGTTTAGGTATGGTCAGCCCGCTGGGCAATACTGTTGATGCAAGCTGGCAGTCATTAATTGCCGGTAAAAGCGGTATTCGTAAAATTGAAACATTTGATACTGAGGGTTTTGCTACCCAGATATCAGGTCAAATAAAAGACTTTGATATTACTCAGTATGGTTTAACGACAAAAGATGCACGCAAAGTTGATATCTTTATACAATACGGTTTAGCCGCGGCTTTTGAAGCAATGAAAGATTCTAAATTGGATGATTTAGCTTCTCAAGCCGTTGATGCCAATCGTATTGGGGTTGCCGTGGGTTCAGGTATTGGAGGTATCAGTACGATTGAACAAACGGTATTGGATTTGGATAAAAAAGGCCCGCGTCGAGTCTCTCCTTTCTTTATTCCTGCCAGTATTGTCAATATGGCGGCCGGTAATATTGCCATCCAGTACGGTTTGAAAGGCCCTAATTTTTCTATTGCAACGGCGTGCACGACCGGCACACATAATATTGGTTATGGTGCGCGTACTATTGCGTATGGCGATGCCGATGTCATGGTAGTTGGTGGTGCTGAAATGGCTACGTGTCCTGCTGGCGTGGCTGGATTTGCTGCAGCGCGTGCAATGTCTACGCGCAATGATGATCCTACAACAGCCAGTCGTCCTTGGGATAAAGATCGAGATGGCTTTGTTCTTGGTGATGGGGCTGGCGTTTTAATATTAGAAGAATATGAACATGCCAAAAAGCGTGGCGCTAAAATTTACGCTGAATTAGCAGGATTTGGTATGAGTGATGATGCTCATCATATTACGAGTCCACCAGAAAATGGCAGCGGTGCACAAGCAGCGATGCAAAATGCGTTGAATGATGCTGATATGAAAGCAAGCGATGTGCAGTATATTAATGCTCATGGCACATCAACTCATGCGGGTGATATTGCTGAAACAGCGGCCATTCATGGTATATTTGGCGATCAAGCGGATAAAGTAGCAGTTTCTTCTTCTAAGTCTATGACGGGGCACTTGCTAGGGGCCGCAGGAGCGATTGAAGCTATTTTTACAATTAAAGCAATTACCGATAGCATTGCTCCTCCAACGATAAACTTGGATGAGCCTGGGGAAGGATGCGATTTAGATTACATCCCTCATGTTGCTCGTAAAATGAATATCGATGCGGCAATTTCAAATTCTTTCGGTTTTGGCGGCACTAACGGATCGCTTATTTTTAAAAAGTACGTCTAAATACTAACGTCGCAATAATAAGGTGCTCTTGAATTTGTTATTTTTAAACGGTGAATGGGTCGATCAAGAAGATCAGGTAATTAATTTTCAGGATCGAGCTTTTCATTATGGTGATGGTGTTTTTGAAACATTACGCATTCATAAGGGCGTTATTCCTACCTGGGAGTTTCACCGCCAACGTTTATTAAAGGCACAAGAAACGTTAATGCTTCCTTTGAGTGATTTTTTCTTGCAATGGCCTCAGTTTGTTGAAAAACATATTGAAGCAATCGATTCAGCTTGCGCCAAACTTGTTATTAGTCGCGGCATCGGACCAAGAGGGTACCGCCCACCGAATCCGGCAGTGATCAATTGGTGGCTGCAGATAAGTGAACTGCCCGCTACCAGCCTTAATGCGAAGCAGCACGGCAAAGTATTAACACTTTGCCATCATCCCTTATCTCGCCAGCCTGTACTTGCTGGGTTAAAACATTTAAATCGTCTTGATCAAGTGATTGCCCGCTCAGAATGGGGTGATGTAGCGGAATTTGATGAAGGTATTATGTTCAATCTTGATGGCCATGTTGTTGAGTGCACCATGTCGAATATATTTTGGATGGAAGGACAACAAATATTCACACCAGATCTCAGTCAAGAGGGGGTTGATGGTTGTGTTAGACGCTGGCTGATCAAGCATCAACTTACTTCTGATTATCCTGTGCAAATTATAAAATCCGTTAACTTAGAACGTCTTTTATCGGCTGATGCTGTTTTTATTAGCAATAGCTTAAGTGGCATTCAAAGTATTAGTCTTATCGCTGGCAATAAAATTCCTGTCTCTGACTCTGTGAGTAAGCTAGCGTCTGAATTTAATGGCTATTATACGTAATACTTCATTTGCGGCTTGATTAATCGAATACTGCGCTAACAATAAATATTAGAAAATGGTTTAAAAGAATGATTAAAAAAATAGTTCTATTATCTGCACTCCTGTTAATCCTTTTTAGTGCTGGCATAATTTATCTAGTACAAAAACCATTGCAAGCACCCGCAGGGCAGGATGTTATTAGCCTGCAAATCAATCAAGGACAAACACTGTCTGCATTAGCTTATTCCTGGCAGCAGCAGGGTTGGTTGCCTTCTGCTCGATTATTATTGTTGCAAGCTAAGCTATTTAATAGCGCTAAGCATATTAAGCCTGGCGAATATGACGTGCCTGAAAATACCAATATGTTGCAGCTATTAACGCTGTTAACCAAAGGCTCGAATAAACGTTATCGAGTTAGCTTTATCGAAGGGACTCAGCTAAAGGATGCATTATTGAGCCTAGCGAATGCTGAAAAATTAATACAAGATGTGCAGCCATTAACCGTGGCGAAAGTACAGACCTTGCTTCAGCTTGATAAGCTGCCTGAAGGTTTAATCTACCCTGATACTTATATTTACCAGTCGGGGGATTCGGTATCTTCAATTTTACAGCAATCGCATCAGCGTTTGCAGAAAGTATTGAATGAAGAATGGCAGGCCTATGAATCGGCACAAGGGAAGAAGTTGCCTTATCAATCCGCTTATGAAGCGTTAGTAATGGCGTCTATTGTAGAAAAAGAAACGGGGCAAGCACATGAACGCCCTGAGATTGCAGGGGTTTTTATCCGCCGCTTGCAAAAAAATATGCGTCTAGAAACTGACCCTACTGTTATTTATGGCCTCGGGGAGTCTTTTGATGGTAATTTGCGTAAAAAACACCTGCGTGATCGCAGTAACCCTTATAATACCTATCGTAATAAAGGCCTTCCACCCACGCCTATTGCATTAGCCGGGCGGGAAGCTATTCATGCAGCATTGAATCCAGATGCTGGGCAAAGCCTATATTTTGTAGCGAAAGGGGATGGCAGTCATTATTTTTCGACATCGCTTGAAGAGCATAATCGTGCAGTAAGAAAATATCAGATATTCAGACGCAGCAAAGAATATCGCTCGGCACCGGCCATCAATTAATTCGCTTTATTGTAAAAGAAACAAGCAGACACCTATTATGAGTACAGATATTTATCGAAGTGATAAGTTGGGGAAATTTATCACGTTTGAAGGCGGCGAAGGTGTTGGTAAATCGACCAATATTGAGTTTTGTCGAAACCTTCTTCAGCAGCAAGGCATAGAGGTGTTGGTTACTCGAGAGCCAGGCGGCACCGAGATTGCTGAAATAATTCGAGAGGAACTGTTAAAAAAAACGCACTCTGAGCGCATGAGTGATGTGACTGAATTACTGTTGGTTTTTGCGGCTCGCGCTCAGCATATTGAAGCATTCATTAAGCCCGCCCTTGAGCGTGGTTGCTGGATATTGTGCGACCGCTTCACGGACTCGACAATTGCCTATCAAGGTTTTGGTCGAGGTTTAGAAGTTGAATTAATTGAACAATTAAAAATCATTGCACAGCAAGGCATTGAGCCTGATAAAACTTTTTTATTGGATGCTCCTGTCGATGTTGGCATGGGGCGCGCCCGCTCAAGAGGGCCGGCGGATCGTTTTGAAATCGAACAATTAGACTTTTTTAATCGAGTTCGTGAAGGCTTCTTATCCATCGCAGCGTCCTCGCCTGTGCGTATTGAAATGATCAATGCCGCGCAATCGCTAACGGCTGTACAATCTGATTTGCAGGCAGCCGTTAATCAGCTGTTAAACGCAGCGAACGCTTAAGGCACTCACAAATGGCTATAGATGAAGCAGAGCTTGCAGAGCAGGGGCGTTTTGCCCGAAAGGTCTTATTGCAAGATATTCCCTGGAATACAGAAATTTTTAATGACTTGGTTGAGCGTTATTATGGTGCTGGATTACCTCATGCCTCGCTATTGCTAGGCAATGAAGGGACAGGTAAAAGGCCACTAGCCTATCGCTTGGCTAAGTTTTTGTTGTGCAAATCCCCAAACAAAAAACAGACTAAACTGAGTTCTTTTTGCGATAACTGCCACAGTTGCCAATTAATGGACGCAGGCAGTCATCCTGATTATTTTGTTTGTGATCAAGAAGCCAAAGGCAAGCAAATAAAAATCGACCTGGTGCGTAAAGTTAATGACTTTTTAGCTAAAACACCTCAGATTTCGGCCTGTCAGGTTGTGCAAATATACCCTGTTGAAGCTATGAACTTGAATGCTTCAAATGCGCTACTAAAAACCCTTGAGGAGCCATCAGGAGAAAGCTATTTATTTTTAATGGCGGAGCGTTTGGGGTCGGTATTGCCTACGATTCGAAGTCGTACTCAGCGCATTAATTTACACCCACCAGCAATGGAACTCGCGCTTTCTTGGTTGTCTGAACAAATGCCAGGGACAGCAGCAGATGATTTAACTCAAGCATTAAGGCAGTGTGGTGGCGGGCCATTAAAAGCTCAGGCTTGGCTGCGAAATGGTTTATTAGCGCAAGATTCTGCTTATATAAATTTAATGCAAACTTGGCTTGGTGGCAGTCAGCCGCTACAAGATGTTAGCCGAGGACTGTCTAAATATGAGTTGCTTGATACGATTAATTGGTGGGCCAGTTTTAGCTTGGATATCATGAAAGTGGGGATGGGAGCGGAAGCCCATCAGCTTAGCCACCCGCATCAACTTGAATGGTTTCAACAGCTTGCCGCTACCGTCTCGCGTTTAAAACTGTTAACCTTACAGCATAAATTACAAGAAATTGCAGGTCGACTTGCCGCGGGGCAAGGAAACTATAATCCATCGCTTCTAATAGAGTCTATGCTATTGGATTGGCAGCAATCATTTTCATCATAAGAGGTTAACATGAACCCAAGAAGTGGCATTTTATCGCTCACAATCAAAGATAAAGCGGTGCTCTATGCAGCCTACATGCCCTTTATACAAGGGGGTGGCTTGTTTATTCCAACCGGTAAGCAATATGAATTGGGCGAAGAAGTTTTTATGTTGCTAAAACTGATGGATGAGCCAGAGAAAATTCCTGTTGCAGGCAAAGTCGTCTGGCTTACACCGAAAGGGGCTCAGGGTAACAAGGTCGCAGGAATTGGTGTACAGTTTACCGGCGAGGATACCATGGCTAAGAACAAGGTTGAGACTTATTTGGCAGGGGCGCTTCAGTCTGATCGCCTTACTCATACTATGTAGAATGAAATGCTTAATTCATATTAGAAAATAGGCCTCTGGTGATTTCAAAATTACCCCGCTGGGTAGAATACGGTTCCTTTATATTAGCCCTAGTTGCAGGGCTGATTAACGCCATTGGCTTGCTAGGTTTTAAGCATCAATCGATTTCACACTTATCAGGTACTGCGACCTTGCTCGGTACGGGTTTGGTGAATACGTCTTTTCTTGATAGCTATTATTTGTTTTTAATATTAATCAGCTTTCTTATTGGCTCTGCCATTTCTGGATTTTTTTTACGCAGTGGCTCATTAAAATTAGGGCGAAACTACAGCGCCTTACTCACTCTAGAAGCGTTATTGCTTATCGCAGCGGTCTACTTTTTGACGGGTGATTCTTTATATGGACACTATCTAGCCTCGGCGGCTTGTGGTCTGCAAAATGCGCTGGCCACTACGTTCAGTGGGGCTGTTGTCCGCACAACGCATGTCACCGGCATTTTTACGGACTTAGGCCTTATGTTTGGCGCGAGGTTAAGAGGCCAGCGTTTCGATGGTCGAAAGGCATCTTTATTCATGCTGATTATTTTAGGTTTTATTATTGGCGGTACTGTGGGGGCTTTTCTTTTTCCCATTTTAAAATTTGAAGCTTTGTTTATTCCTGCTGGAATCTGTTTACTATTAGCCTTGTCTTACTCTGTATATACCGCCAAAACTCGGATAATTTAGTTTCAAATAAGCGTTTGTAATACTTGAATTGCTTTCTCCATGCACGCTGTCGTTGTATGCACATGGGGTGAAAAACGAACTCCACCTCCGCGGTTTGCGCACACGACATTATTTTTCATAAGCTCTTGATAGAGCATTGCTGAGTCAATACCCGAAAATCTAAATGTTAAGATGCCAGCGCGAACGCTTGGGTTTGCCGGTGATAATATTTCAGCGCCTAAATCTTGCAGTTTTTCTAACAAAAAAGCATGATTATATTCAATGCCTTGAGCAACGTATTTAAGTCCTATCTGTAGCAGTAAATCAATACTGGCTTCAAGTGCATAACCCGCTAGCATATTGGGGCTACCACATTCAAAGCGCTGAGCAGTATCAGCAGGCTGCCAATGTTTAATCGAGAAATCTCCAGCCCCTTTGATCATGTGCCAGCCGTATTGGTAAAGATTTAAATTCTCGATGTGGTTTTGTTTGACAAAGAAAAAGCCTAGTCCTTCTGGTCCGAGCATCCATTTATGACCATCAGCCATAGCGAAATCGATGTGCCAGTCATCGCATTTAAATTCCATCGCGCCAACGGCTTGTATTGCATCGACACAAAATAAAACGTTATTGGCATAGCAAGCTTGTCCCAATTTCGCTAAATCTAACTTAATACCAGAGGCATATTGCACAGCGCTCACGGAAATTAATTTTGGCTTGGCAGTCATGGATTCTATAGCGGCTAATATTTCAGCTTCTGGATCTTCTACAGAGATATGGATTTGTTGAACGATTACGCCAAATTTTTGGGCAAGTGATTCCCAAACAATTCGGTTGGAGGGAAATTCATCATCGCTAATCAATACGATATCACCGGCCTGCCAATCTAAGCCGTAAGCGACAAGCGATAACGCTTCTGACGTGTTTTTAACCAATGCGACGCAGTTAGGGTTTTTACTTCCCACGAGTGTCGCTAATTTACTGCGTAAATCCTGATCTTTTTTTAACCAAGTTAAGTAACCTTGAGCGCCTGTTTGGCAATTTTCTTCAGCGAATTTTTGCACGGCATCACGGGCACATCTTGGCCAAGGAGAAACCGCTGCGTGATTTAAATACAGGCAGTTGTCGTTAACTGGAAACTGTTCAGACAGTTTTTTTAGGATTTCAGGCGATAAAGGCATGTATTTAGAACTCATTTCCAACGACTCATTGATTATCAAGACAGTAACAAAGATACTTGAGGTTTGGTTTTTCACCCCAATATAGTTTTAGCATATAGCGTTAATAATTTAGCTTTACGCATGAAGCATACAACAATGTACAGAAAGAGGCACAACAAGATATGACTCAGGTTAAGTCTGCGTTTGAATTTATCAGCAGTACAGAAGTAAGTTCCCTTAATTTAACCGTTGAGCATTATCAGCATAAACAGACCGGTGCCGTTCATTATCATCTCGCGTCTGACAATCAAGAAAAAGTATTCATGGTTGCTTTGCGCACCATGCCAAAAGACAGTACGGGTGTTGCACACATTCTTGAACACACCGCGCTGTGTGGCAGTGATAAATATCCGGTACGTGATCCCTTCTTCATGATGACACGCCGTTCACTCAATACCTTTATGAACGCTATGACCAGCAGTGACTGGACGGCATATCCGTTTGCGTCTCAAAATGATAAAGATTTTGATAATTTATTGAGTGTTTATCTGGATGCCGTTTTCTTTGCGCGTCTAGATGAATTGGATTTTGCTCAAGAAGGTCATCGTGTTGAATTTGAAGAGATGGAAAATCCTGAGTCTGATCTCGTCTATAAAGGCGTAGTATTCAATGAAATGAAAGGGGCGATGTCTTCCCCTGTTAGTCAGCTTTGGCAAAAAATCAGCAAGCATTTGTTTCAGACCAATACTTACCACTATAACAGTGGTGGCGAGCCTTCTGAAATCACCAACTTGTCGTATGATCAGTTGAAGTCTTTTTACAAAAGCCACTACCATCCAAGTAATGCTATTTTCATGACGTTTGGTGATATGGATGTGGCCGAGCTGCATGAGAAAATCGATCAGCAGGCTTTGGCTAAGTTCGAAAAGCAAGAATACCAATGGTCAGTGCCATTAGAACAACGTCTTGCTGCGCCAGTTCGTATTGAAGAATCTTACGCTGTCGAGACAGACGATGAAGAAGCGTTGAATCATAAAAGCCATCATGTGATTGCATGGTTGCTTGGGGAATCGGCGAATTTAAAAGAACAGCTAGAAGCGCATCTGCTATCACAGCTTTTATTAGATAATAGCGCCTCCCCACTGCGAAAAGCGCTAGAGAAATGCGAATTTGCATCAGCGCCTTCACCTATGTGCGGGCTCGAAGACTCCAATCGTGAAATGAGTTTCATGTGTGGCATTGAAGGCAGTAATGTTGCAGATGCTGACGCATTTGAAGCGCTGGTCTTTGAAATTCTCAATGAAGTGGC
>Ga0193962_1000462_pt1 | contig 18587 bp, 20 predicted proteins | sample FB_5_MG_FD_140335 | JGI IMG/M metagenome (GOLD analysis project Ga0193962, IMG submission 140335) | Microbial mat bacterial communities from the Broadkill River, Lewes, Delaware, United States - FB_5_MG | ecosystem: Environmental > Aquatic > Freshwater > River > Microbial mats | place: USA... | reverse complement strand
TAGACTCAGATACTAAAGAAAAAATTGATCAACTTATAAAACAAAGAGATGAAGCTAAAAAAGCTAAAGATTTTGAAACATCAGATAAGTTAAGAGATGAGATCCTTAACTTTGACGTAAACATTATGGATACTCCACAAGGTACTTTTTGGGAAAAAATCTAACTAAGGACAAGAGCATGAAAAAAATTACATCACTAAGTTTAGGCTTTTCATTTTTAATAATGAGTTATACGGGAATAATGCTATACATAGTCCCGCAAGGTAAAGTTGCATACTGGTCCGACTGGCATCTGCTGGGTCTAAGTAAAACTCAGTATGGTGAGATCCATGTAACATCTATGTTTACCATGTTGCTATTTGGTTTTTTACACATCTACTACAACTGGAAGCCAATTGTCAGCTACCTGAAAGATAAAAGTAAAAAAGTATCATTTACTAAAAAAGAGTTTTTAATAGCTCTAGGAATCAATGTCTTTTTTGTTGTTAGTACACTATATGCACTTCAACCTGTTAAATCGTTACTAGACATTGAAGAGAGTATAAAAGATCACTGGGCTAAAGAGTATGGAGAACCACCATACGGTCATGCTGAGGAGAGTAAACTTACTGTTATTTGCCAAAAAGAAAACATAGACTTAGAAATAGCCAAAGAGAGACTAAAAGCTAAAAATATAATTTTTAAAGATCAAGATACAATTTTAGAAATTGCAAGAAAAAATTCTTTAACTCCAAGTGGTGTTTATGCAATCATGAATCCAAGAAGTAAAAATATAGATAAACCTGAGGGTACGCCTACAAACTTAGGTAGAAGAACTTTGGGTGAGTTAAATGATATGGGTAAAATTGATATAGAAAAAGTGTTAAACTACCTTAAAAAACAAAATGTAGATGCTGATTCAAACACTAAAGTAAAACAAGTAGCTGACAGCCTAGAAACTACTCCTTTAGAGATATATAAAAAAATAAGAAAAAAATAGATGGATATACAAGAAGTAAGAAATATATTAGAAAAGAATTCAAAAGACACAACAGATGAATTTAAACGTCTTTTCCATGGTCGTGGTGGACTTTATGAAGACTGGAAATACTTAACTGTTGACAGTATAGATAGTGTTTTAAGCGTAGCTCTTTATTTTGAAGAACAGAATGAACATGAACTTATAAAAATGCTTGAAGAGTTTACATACGCCTCAGGGTATGAAGTACTAGTAGTTCAACGCCGCTACATTAAAGGTCATCCAAGTGATGTTTTAATAGGCGAATTACCTGAGTTTGTGTATGCAATAGAAAACGGTATGAAATTCAAATTAAACTTAACTTCAAACCGTAACAACGGTTATTTTCCAGATATGAAAAATGGTCGTAAATTTGTAATGGATAATGCAAAAAATAAATCTGTACTTAACCTCTTTTCTTACACATGTGCTTTTAGCATAGCTGCAAAAAAAGGTGGGGCTAATAGTGTAAGTAATATAGATATGAGTAAAGGTGCACTAAGTACGGGACGTGATAACCATCACCTAAATGACATAGAAACTCGTGGTGTTAGTTTTTTGCCGTATAACATACTCAAATCATTCTCAAGAATAAAGAAAAAAGGACCATATGATCTAATCATTATTGATCCCCCTACTTTTCAAAAGGGGAGTTTTGAAGCTACAAAAGACTATAGAAAGCTCATTACAAAACTTCCACAGATCGCAAGTGAGAACTGTACACTTTTAGCATGTCTAAACTCACCAGATTTAGATGAGAGTTTTATAAAAGATCTGATAATAGAGTTAGCACCAAGTTTTAAGTTTTCACATCGTTTAGAAAATGTTGAAGAGTTTAAAAGTGCAGATGAAAGTAGAAGTTTAAAAAATTTAGTTTTTGTTAGAGAGGTATAATCTCTCTAACAAAAATCAGCTAAAAGACCTTCTTTTACTTGGTTAAAAACTTCTTCACCCTTAAACTTTTTAACAATTTCCAAAGCAAAACACATAGCAGTACCGGGACCACGTGAAGTCATAATATTACCTTCTTGGATAACTTTAGCTTTATCACCTTGATAGCCGTCTATTTTGATCTGCTCCTCTGCGGATGGATAACAAGTAAAGTTAGGTTTTAAAACACCTGCTTTATCTAGTGCATAAGGTGCTGCACAAATAGCCCCTATATCTTTACCTTTAGCATCCATCTCTTTTAAAATTCTTTGAACATGTTGATCATCAGCAAGTGCATATGTACCATCCCATCCACCTGGAAGTACAACCATGTCAAATACATCTGTATCAACATTTTTTATATCAGAATCACTTACTAGAACAACACCATTGGCACCTTCAACATGAGCATGTTCTCCTATTGATGCTACTGTAACCTCTATACCTGCACGTCTTAGAACATCTATGATCGTAACTGCTTCGATCTCTTCAAAACCTTTTGCTATTGGAACTAATATATCAGCCATTTTAATCTCCTATAGTTTTTTATATAAATAACTATACCATAATCATTATCTAACCTTTACTTTATCTTTGTATAATTACATAATTTTTAAAAAGAGACTGGACAAATATGATACCTTACAACTCGATCAAACCATACCTTTTCAAGCTACAACCTGAGAATGCTCACCATGTAGCAGAAACTGTGCTAAGACTGCCAAACTTATGTCAACTTCCATTTAACAAGTTTTTAGAATCTCACTTTGTAACTGATGATGTTTTAAAGCAAGAACTTTTTGGACGCACGTTTTACAATCCTGTAGGTCTTGGTGCAGGTTTTGATAAAAATGCAACTATGATCAGAGGAATCCAGATTTTAGGATTTGGTTATACAGAGATTGGAACTGTTACTCCACTTCCTCAAGATGGAAATGAAAAGCCAAGAATGTGGCGTCATCCTGAACAAGAGTCAGTTCAAAATGCTATGGGATTTAACAACGAAGGCTTACTTAAAGTACAAAAAAGATTAAAAGAGCGTTACCCTTTTACAACACCTATCGGTGTTAACATAGGTAAAAACAAGGTTACACCTGAGAATGAAGCTATAAACGACTACACTAAACTTATTCAAACTCTACACGAGCTTGGAGATTATCTTGTGATCAATATATCTTCACCTAACACACCTGGACTTCGTGATCTACAAAATGAAGAGTTTATTACAAGGCTTTTTGAAGAAGCTAAAAAGATTACAACAAAACCGATCCTTTTAAAAATAGCACCAGACATGAGTAAAGAAGATGCTGTGTCACTTACTAAAATGGCTGTTGAAAAAGGTGCTGATGGGATCATAGCTACTAACACTACGATCGATTACTCACTTGTTCCAAATCCTGCTGATAAAGGTGGACTAAGTGGAGCTGTTTTAAAAGAAAAAAGTTTTGAGATCTTTGAAGCTGTAGCAAAAGAACTTTTTGGAAAAACAACTCTGATCTCTGTAGGTGGAATAGACTCTGCAAAAGAAGCATATAAAAGAATACGTGCTGGAGCTTCTTTAGTTCAGATTTATAGCGGACTTATTTTTCATGGACCAGATATGATCATGAACATAAACAAAGAACTGATAGAGCTTATTAAACAAGATGGCTTTAGTAATATTACAGAAGCTATCGGAGCGGATAGAAAATAATGAAATTCATAATAGCGCTAATTTTTATAACCACAACAATATTTGCACAGAGCACTAGTGTAAAAAATAGCGATAAAAAACAAACGAAAGAGATAGATATGTCAAAAAAAAGAGAACTACATAAAACACCATCACACCTACCAAACTATGAAAGTATGACTCTTAAAAACGGTCTTGAGGTAGTTGTGATCCCTCTACACAACAAGAGCAATGTTATAAGTACAGATATATTTTACAAAGTTGGTAGTAGAAATGAGGTTTTAGGTAAAACGGGGATCGCTCATATGTTAGAGCATATGAATTTCAAATCTACTAAAAACCTAGATGCAGGTGAGTTTGACAAAGAGGTTAAAAGCATAGGTGGGGTTAACAACGCTTCTACTAGTTTTGACTATACACACTACTTTATAAAGTCATCTTCAGAGAACTTAAACAAGTCGCTAGACCTTTATGCTGAACTTATGCAAAACCTAAATCTAAAAGATGCGGAGTTCCAACCTGAACGTGATGTTGTAGCAGAAGAGCGTCGCTGGCGTACTGAGAACAACCCTGTTGGATATCTTTACTTCTCTATGTTTAACAACTCATATGTTTACCATCCATACCACTGGACACCGATCGGATTCATGGGAGATATTCAAAACTGGACTATAGAGGATATAAGAGAGTTTCACGAAACTTTTTACCAACCAAGCAATGCCATCCTAATGGTAACAGGAGACATAGAACCAGACAAAGTTTTTGACTATGCGAAAAAAGCATTTGGCAAAATAGAGAACAAAGCAGAGATACCTAAAGTTCATGCAGTTGAACCTGAACAAGATGGTGCAAAACGTGTAGTTATAAGAAAAGAGAGTGAAGTTGAGATCGTAGCGATCACGTTTCACATACCTGACTTTAAACACGAAGACCAACCTACTCTAAGTACGATCAGTGAAATACTATACTCAGGGAAAAGCTCACGCCTTTACAAAGAGCTAGTTCAAGAAAAACGTCTTGTAAATCAAGTGTATGCTTATAACATGGAAAACATTGATCCTGGTCTTTTTATATTTTTAGCTTCATGTAACCCTGGTGTGAAAGCTGAAGATGTTGAAGCTGAACTGATTAAACAAATAGAGCTTATGAAAACTACAAAAGTCACAAAAGAGGAACTTGAAAAAGTTAAGATCAACACCAAAGCAGACTTTATATATTCACTTGAATCTTCAAGCTCTGTTGCAAACCTATATGGTAGTTACCTAGTTCGTGGTGATCTAAGCCCACTTCTAACTTACGAAGATGACATAAGTAAAGTAACTGCCAAAAAAGTAAAAGATGCAGCAAACAAGTACTTTGACTTTAGCAAGTCAACAACACTTATACTAAAAAAATAAAACTAAGGATAAACACGATGGATGCTAAAAAACATGATGAGATAATGACATATATTATGAACAAACTTCAAGAAGAAAAACTAGATGTTGGTGCAGCTATATCTGTTTGGCATTCTATGGGAATGTTTATATTTTCACAACTAGATCCAGAGGAAAAAGATATTTCTAAAATTTATGAGGCGATTAGAGAGTATTTAGATGAGATGGAGAAACTAAAAGTTTAGTTTTTAAACTAGGAAATTATCCTAGTTTAGAGATGATAGCAGCTTCAACTTCATCTATATGTGCAGTTCCATCTACTGTGATATACTTAATAGAAGGATCTTTTGCAGCTTGATCTTTGTAGTAACCGATCAGTGGCTGAGTAAGTTCATGGTAAACTTTAAGACGATCTAGTACTACTTCCTCTTTATCATCATCACGCTGAACTAGTTCTTCACCAGTTTCATCGTCTTTACCTTCAACTTTTGGTGGATTGTAAACTACATGGTAAGTTCTACCACTTGCCAAGTGTGCACGACGACCACTCATACGCTTAACGATCTCGCTATCTGGAACATCGATCTCGATCACAGCATCTATCTGAATTCCAGCTTCTGTTACAGCATCTGCTTGAGCTAAAGTACGTGGAAAACCATCTAAAAGGTAACCGTTTTTACAGTCATCTTCAGCTATGCGATCTTTAACAAGACCTATAATGATCTCATCTGTAACTAACTGTCCCGCATCCATAGCAGCTTTTGCAAGTTTACCCATCTCTGTACCTGCTTTGATCGCAGCTCTTAACATGTCACCTGTAGAGATTTGAGGGATGTTATATTTTTTCGTTAAAAATTGAGCCTGAGTACCTTTTCCAGCACCTGGAGCTCCAAGTAAGATAATTCTCATTTTTTGTCCTATATTTTTTGAATGTGTAATTTTACTACACTAAGACTAAAATATAGATAATTCATAAGTAGCGAGTTCTATAAGTCTAAAGGACTCACTACTTTAGACTTGTTTAGCTCTGCTAGCATATGAGTATATCATCATAAACTAAATCCAATAACTTTCATTTTTAATTCTTAGCTTAAGTAACATTTTGTAAATTATGTATAATTTTTTTAAAATTAACTCACAAAATGTGATAAAAATTTAGAATATTATTGAGTTGAAGAATTGATTATTTCACAGTCTCAAAGGAAGCAATAATTTATGCTTGAGTATTTTTCAATTAAACTTAATAACAAAAAATATAGTATTCATAGATAACATTTATCATAAATTGGAAACTATCTATAAAAACAACTATTTTAAAAGGTTATTTTAATGAATCAAATAAATATAAAACATCATAAAACAAAATATGGAGAATTTATTATAGGTTCTTTTGATAACAAAATTTGCATGATTGATTGGAAATATAGAAAGATGAGAAACTCTATAGATGCTAGAATTTTAAAATCTCTTAATGCTAAATTTGTAGAAAAAGAAACTCCAATAATTGAAGAAACCATAAATCAACTTGATGAATATTTTAATTTAGAAAGAAAAAGATTTGATATACCTCTTTTAACTGTAGGAACCCCTTTTCAACAAAGTGTATGGGAAGCTTTGTTCAAAATACCTTATGGTACAACTTCAACATATTTACAACTTTCAAAAGATATTCAAAACAAAAAAGCAGTAAGAGCAGTAGCAAATGCTAATGGTGCAAACGCTATAAGTATAATCGTACCTTGCCATCGTATTATTGGTACAAATGGAGAACTGACTGGATATGCAGGTGGATTGGGTGTTAAGAAAAAACTATTAGAATTGGAACAGAATTTATATCTGAAATAAGTACTATATAGCTTATGCATGGAGATGTTCACAGAGAAATATAAGATGTTGCTAAGAATAAACTTTATACTGATCTTGCATTATACTTTTTATTTTATATAAGTTCATTGGCCAAGTCATTTACTTATATAGCCATCATTCAAATACAAACACCAAGTGATAGAACAATAAAAAATATTTTTATTTGTTTAGAATTTTGCTATCATATCAAATAATATACACTTGCTTAAGGAAAATAAATGTTAATAGACCATCAAAATATTATTACTTTAAATAGTGCAGAAGAGGCTTTTGTCTCATCTGCATTTGAAAGTGCTCATGACTTTAGAACAATTGGAGAGAAAATAACTGCCCCTATTGACTCAATTATTAGCGAAACAACAAAGATAATTGATAATGATCCTATTTTAAAAGTTTCTAACGAATTAGCTCAAATGAATAATGAAATGCAAGCTGTTTATAGTAATATTATCGACAATGATAGTACTGTTATGAGCTTTTTAAAAACTATACCAGGTATAGGTGCAATTGCTGAAAAAATAGATGAAAAGTTTGATGAAGCATCTTTTAATATAAAAGATATTAATAGTAAAATTGCTACTATTTTTTCTGGCTTTGATCAATCATACAACTCACTTAACATTTCTATTGATATGCAATATAAATTTTTAGACGGAATTGAAGAAAATTTAGGAAAGGTGATTGCCTATAAAAAATTTTTAGAAACTAAATTGACTGAGTTTTCTAAAAAGCTTAATTCTGATGAAGACAAACAACCTAAACTAAAAATGTTTTTGCATAGTGTTGAGTTCTTTTTAACAAATTTAGTCGTACTTATTGGAAACTTAGAAATGGCGAAAAAGCGTCTTTTGATTAGACTTGATTCAGCTCAAAAACTTTCTCTCTCTATGAATTCATCAAAACCTATATTTAAAACATTACTTTCTACTGCCGTTATTGAAATATCTGGACAAAAAGCAATAGATGCTTCATTAGAAGCAATGAATGCTATGGGTTCAAGTATTGATAAAATGTCATCAACTTTAACTGATAAAGCTATTGATGGCAATAAGCGTGCAGAAGAATTGACATCAAAACCAGTACTCTCTTCAACTGTTTTTATTGAAAATGTTACCAAATTGAAAAATCATTTTAAAGAAATTGAGGATTATCGTCTTAGAGTCACCGAAGAAGCTAAAAAAGAGCGAGATGATTTTGAGTTGGCTCGCCATAGCTTAGAAGATATTAAAGTTCTTACAAAAAAAGAAGCTAGCGAACTTGAAAGCATATTGACTAATTAGGGTTTGCTATATGATTATAAACCAATACGTTAACCAAGAAAACATTGAAGAAATTCATAAAAAAGGCTTTAGTATTTATGAATACCTTTCAGTTAAAGAGCTTATATCTACTGTTCAACAAGATTATCTTAGAGTTTTGTTGAGTATCCACTATTTTTTCACTGCAACTACTGTTTTGATAGGGAGCCTTTCCTATTACTTTCAATACTATAATCTATTTTTATATTATATACTTGGAACTTATGGGCTTATATTCCTGTATGTATTAGCGCGCTTGATTCAACGAACTTATATATTCTTTTTAATTCGGAATATTGTCTATACGCATGAAGGCTTAATTATAGGTAAAAATATATTTTATTATAAAGATGAAGTTCAACTTTCTGAGAAATTAGACCTATATGCTGATTTATTCAAAGAGTACCTTTCAGATGATTCTATGTTAGACAAGGATATTTCAAAAAAAAAGCTGAGAATTTTTGCTACTTTGAAACAGAACTTTAAGTCACTTGGAAATATTGCTGAATATCTTGAGTTTTTAGATAAATTTATTTTTGTCATATTTGCATTTTTTGCTATACATGCTGTTTTACTGGTTATTTTTTATTTCGTTGGTCTTGTCATTGGATATATCTTTTTTGGACTTTATGGGTCTATTATAAAAGGAATCTTGTTATTCAGCAACTCAAAATCATTGGCAATAAAAAATGAAGTTTCAAACATTGATGAACACTTGAATATTCTTGAGACAATCTACCAAGAACTTCAAAGCAAAATGTCCAATTTTACAGATGGAGAAATTTCAAATATTTCAAATTTTATCGCTCAAAACTTCACTAATTTTTATACAACAATTGATTTTATTTTACAGAAACAAATTTATTTGAAAAGTATTATTGCAAATTCAAAGTACAGTAATTTTATAGATTTTTCAATGTTTTCAGAGTATTTAAGAGTTGCTTTTAATCGTCCTGTTAATGAAATGATAAACCTACTTAAACACTCTGAATCAAATACTGCTTTTCAGTTAGAAACTATAAAAAATTTGCAAATGAATACTGATGAACTTAATAATGAACAGTTAAGGCTAAAATATGTCCAACTTGAAATGATTATGAATCAAATACGTGAAAATAAAAATAGATTAGAACAAAGTCTACTTTAGAAATTAAATACATAAAAGGAAAACACATTTTGGAATATATAGAGTTAATTATCATCGTTTGTAGTATCAGTTTATACTGGACATATAAAGTTTATCAAAAAAGAGCGATTGAAAAACGAGAAGTCTACATAAACAACTATAAATTCCCAAAAAGAATATCTGAAACATTGTTAAAAACATACCCTCATCTTGAAGCAAATGATTTAGATTTAATTATAAAAGGATTAAGAGAATACTTTCATATTTGTAATATAGCAGGAAAAACAATGGTATCTATGCCGTCTCAAGTAGTAGATGTTGCATGGCATGAGTTCATTCTTTTCACAAGAAAGTATGAATCTTTTTGTCAACAAGCATTAGGTAGATTTTTACATCACACACCTGCTGAAGCTATGAGAAGTAAGACACTAGCTCAAGATAGTATTAAAACTACTTGGAAAATAGCTTGTAGTAGAGAAAATATAAATCCAAAAGCTCCTACAAAATTACCATTACTTTTTGCGATAGACTCTCTTCTACAAATAGAAGATGGCTTCAAATACTCGTTGGATTGTACTACAAAAAATGATCCTGCATACTGTGGTGGACATATTAGTTGTAGTAGTGGTTGTAGTGGAGACTCTGGCTGTGGAGGTGGTTGTGGTGGAGACTAAAATAAAAAAAGGAACAAGGTGAATTTAATAGCAATCATTACAATTTTAACATTAATCATTATGGGATTATTTCATTTTTATTGGGCTTTTGGTGGAAAAATTGGTCTAGACAAGGCTTTACCAACTAAAGATGGAAAACTTTTATTAAACCCAAGCAAATCATTAACATTGTTTGTTGGTATTGTTTTGATTAGTTTTGCGTATATTGCATATGCTTTAGAGTTTTATGATTTTACAGTCAATGAAAATCGAAGTTTTTATTTATATAGTGGAATTTTTTTATCTATAATTTTTACACTAAGAGCAATAGGCGAGTTTAATATGGTAGGCTTTTTCAAAAAAATAAAAGACACAAAGTTTGCAATATATGATACAAAATATTTTTCACCATTATGTTTAATACTAGGTATTACTTTTGCCATATTGACATACAAAGTATAAGTATAGTAAATAATAAAAAAGTTTCTTTAAGGTTGAAATTATCTCTCATTTGATACAATTTGTTATAAGTAGTTTTTAACAATAAAAGGAGTTGTTTATGTTTGTAGATCATAATAGTGTGCCAAATGTTATTGCAGCAGCACAAGATGAGATAAAAAATTTTATTCAAAAATTTTTTATTGCATTTGCGTTTTTTGGTGCATTAACCATTGTTTTGTCTTTTGTAGTTGGATGGATGTATTTACTCATAACAGTAGCATTTATAGTACTATCATTAATTTTATTTAATGATAAGAAAAAACTTTCTAGCCAGATTGAATCAATAGAAAAAACAACTCTAGAGAGAGAACAGTTTTTTATGCAAATTCTAGACAACTGTGAACAGCCTTGTTCAGTAACAGCCATAGGAAATGAAGGAGATGAAGAATGGAGATGGTTGTATGTAAATGGCCCTGTTCAAACAGCATTTAATCAGCCTCTTTCTTACTTTTTAGATAAACCTTGTTATAACTGGGGTGCAAATATTTGTAGAACTGCTAACTGCGGTAGAAACTGTTTGAAAAGAGATGAAGTTGAATCAAAATTTGCTCAAGATTTTGGTGCTGGTCTTAGTCATTTTAGAGTATATACTAAAACTATGTATGACCTTGAAGGCAAACCTGCATATGTAGTTGAATGGATTGATGGTGGAGAAGAAATGAAATATCAATTGTTAAGTGCAATAGAAAATGTTACAAAAATGACCGATACAAATTTCAATACTGCAAAAGAAGTTTCTAACAACATAGCTAATGTAGCATCGGCAACAGAACAGTTATCTGTTTCTTCAAAGGGCATTAGTGGTTCTGCTCAAACTGCTCGTCAAATAGCTGATGATGTTGAAAAGCTCACAGATCATTTAGGTAGTGAAGCAAAAGGTGCTGGAGAATCTATATTAGAATTAGCTGAGATTGGAAATCAAATTGAAGAGATCAGTAAAGTAATCGAAGAGATTGCAGATCAAACAAACCTTCTCGCACTAAATGCAGCTATAGAGGCAGCACGTGCAGGTGAACATGGACGTGGATTTGCTGTTGTTGCTGATGAAGTAAGAAAATTGGCTGAACGTACGCACGATGCAACAACTGAAATAACAGTCAATATTTCTCAAATAAAATCTCAAATAAGGGGCAATGTCGAACAAATATCTAACTTAGCTGAACAAGTAGTAAATGCTGGGGAAAAAGTTCAAGAAGTTCAAAGTTCTATGGAAGCAGTAGCTTCTAGCGTATCTGAACAATCTATTGCTGTTGAAGATATAGCAAAAAATGCGATCTCCGTATCAAGCAAAACAGAAAAAATGAGTGAATCTGTAAATACTATGCAAGAAGGACTAAACGAAGTTCGTAAAAAAATAAATTAAATTTATGAAAAAAACCAAGGAGTTTATAAACATAAACCTTGGTCAAAAAATAGGGGTACATCTTAGTGGAGCCAATAAACTTCAAGCTTTCAAATATATGAAACTAGAAAATATAAAAAAATTTATGTCTATAACTTCAGAATTAGCTACTGCTGGACAACCCTCAGAAGATCAGCTAAATGAAGTTTTCCATGCAGGATTTGAGGTTGTTATAAACCTCGGATTACTTGATCCAAAGTATTGTTTAAAAGATGAAGCAACTCTAGTTAAATCATTGGGTCTTCAATACCATCATATTCCAGTAAGTTTTCAAGAACCAAACTTAGATGATCTCCAAATTTTTTTTGACATTTTAAATAGACTAAAAAATAAAAAAGTTTTCGTTCATTGTGCTGCAAATAAACGTGTTTCATGTTTTATAGCATTATATGGAGAAGCAAAACTCGGATGGTCTCGTAAAAAAGCTGATGACATTATTAAAACAATTTGGCATCCTGATGAAGTTTGGAAATTATTTATAGGGCATGTAAGAACAAATATAATAAATGAATGAAGCCAATAAAGGAAAATAAATTATGAAACAAAATAAAAACATAATAGTTTTGATAATTATGTTTGTTACTACAAATATTCTATATGCTAATAGTTCCGATTTAAAAAAGATATTTTTAGATAAAAAAATTAATGGAACAATCATTATCTCTTCTTTAGACGGTAAAACAGAGTATATATACAATCAAAAACGTTCGGAGCAAAGGTTCTTGCCTGCTTCTACATTTAAAATACCAAATACTCTTATTGCACTTGAAGAAGAAGTAATTGCTAATGAAAAAGAGATAATAAAATGGGATGGTATAGACAAAGGATGGGATGTGTGGAATAAAGACCAGTCAATTGAGACAGCCTTCCCAATATCTTGTGTATGGTTCTACCAAAAATTAGCTGAGCGTATAGGAAATAAAAAATATTTAAAATATCTGAATAGATTGAACTATGGAAATAAAATGACAGGAAGTGATGTAACAACATTTTGGCTAGAAGGTGACTTAAAAATATCTGCTAGAGAACAAATAGATTTTCTAAAAAAGTTATATAAAAACACATTACCATTTAAAAATGAGTATATGAATGTACTAAAAAATATAATGATTGTTGAAAAAAAATCAAATTATGTAATAAGGGTAAAAACTGGTTTAGCAATGAATGTTAAAGATCAAATTGGTTGGTACATAGGTTATCTAGAGATGAAAGATAACGTATGGTTTTTTGCTACTAATATTGATATTAACAATAAAAATGATGCTGTTTATAGAAAACAAATTACGATGGAATCTCTCAGAACTAAAATATTATTTTAAACGAAATCATGAAATATTTTAGTCAATTTTGTAAAAATACTTTTTCTCTCTCTTCTATGTTTGGATGAGATCTAAGATAGTAATATTTTTCTTCTTTTAAATCTTTGTGTGTATCTATAATTTTTTTCAGCATTGAAATAAATATTTTTGGATCTATATTATTTTCTTTTAAAAGCTTACATGCATATTTATCAGACTCAAGTTCAAACTCTCTTGAATAATGTTGTTGTAATAATGCAACAGGCATTAATCCTGCAACTGTAGCTAAACTTGTTATATCTCCTGTTAAAAAAACAAGTCCAACAACAAGAACAGAATCCTGAATAATACGCCTTAATGCATGCCTATGATAAATATGACCAATCTCATGGGCTACAATTGAAAAAATTTCTTCTTTATTATTCGCAAGTTTTACAAGATCGTCAAGAAGAATAATAGTACCATTTGGCAATGCAAAAGCATTTGCACCGAATTTTTTAGAAGAACGAAAGATAATATTTATTTCTGGCAGACTTTTTATATTTTTTATTTTGTCTTGGAAATATTTTCTTAAATAATTTTGTCTTTTTTGTGATAAAACAGACTTTTGAAAGTATGTTTTATCTAGCTCTTCAAGAGTGCCATCTCCTATACTGTAAGCTTTTTCTTTTGAAATATCCATAGCTATATTTTTACTTATAGTTGGTAAGAAAAAATTATATGAAGCATAGATAATTACTAAGATTAAAGCTATAGATGGAAGGATAAATCCTATTTTAAAACCAAAAATTTTTAAAGTATCAAACTTCTCATGTTCTTTGTTTTTTAAAATAAAATTTTGAATTTCATAATTATTTGGACATTCCAGTATTTCTCCATTATGAAGATAAAGTATATGTATATCTTTTTTTTCATCATAGCTAAAGCTGATAGTTTTATAACTATATGTCATTCCATTAAGCAAAATATTATCTTTTGAAAATTGAATTTCCGTTACAACACTCTTATCAGGGTTGTTAGTACACTTAAGAACCTTCATTAAGATCCTGTAGAATTTCTTCAGCTACTTTATTATTGTAGTCTAGTATTATTGCTTGGGAAAAAAAAAGCTCATAAAGCTCAAATATTAAAATAATACTTATAATTCCAATACCAACAATAAAATATTCACTAAAAAGAGTAATTAAACCAATAATAAAACCACCAAGATTTAAAAACCCACGTGAATATTTTTTTAAATAAAAGTGGTGAAGCCCTGCAAGAAAAATCCAATTTAGTACAGCATATGTATCTGGATCTTTTAAAGACTTGTTCAAACGAAAATAATATATTTTTCGTTTATCTTCATCCAGTTTGGATGCCCTTGTGCGCAAGCTGTCTTCTTTTTGTAAGGCTTCTTCCATACTCATACTATTTTCCAAGTGTAATAATAACAGCTTCTCTTTGCCAAAAAAGTAGAAAACGCTTTTTTTCAATCACTTGAAATACAAGCTGCCAGCCACTTGAAGCATTCTCATTTAATGCCGCTTCCATTTTTTTGATAGGAACCCCAGATGAGCCTAAAAAGATTGTTCCCAATCCACCTTCAACTATATGAAGTACTTTATATTCTTTGTACATTAACATCTCCTTAAAAATTAAATTACTTTTGATTATTCAATAAAAATAATTAATAATAAATAAACAAAAGATATAACTTAAATTCATTTAGATATTGTAACGTAAAGTAACTTTTATTGTTTAATAATGAGCTATTATAATTGCCTAATTTTAATTATTTAGTTTTTATAATAATTAAATATACTTTATAAAAATTAATCAACTAGCATATTATAAGTTCCCTTTTGCTAAAATGTCATCCTTATAAAAAGTATGATTTTTTCATAAAGGTTAAAAACTAATGAGTGAACACAAAGATTTTTTACGCACAATTGTCCAAGATGACTTAAAGTCAGGCAAATATAAAAAGGTTATAACAAGATTTCCTCCTGAGCCAAACGGCTTTCCCCATATTGGACATGCTAAATCTATCGCTATTAACTTCGGTATCGCACGTGATTATAACGGGCACTGTAACCTTAGAATGGATGACACAAACCCAACAACAGAAGACACTGCATATGTTGAAGCTCTCAAAAATGCTGTAGAATGGCTAGGCTTTGAGTGGAAGGACGATGTACGCTACACGTCTGATTATTTTCACCAGCTTTATGCTTGGGCACGAGAGCTTATTAAAATGGAAAAAGCATATGTTGACTCACTTGATGAAGAGACTATGCGTGAGTACAGAGGTACTGTAAAAGAATCTGGTAAGCGTAGTAAATATGCAGAGAGAAGTGTAGAAGAAAACCTAGACCTTTTAGAGAAAATGAAAAACGGAGAGTTTAAAGACGGTGAACATGTTCTTCGTGCAAAAATAGATATGTCTGCGGCAAATATGAAGATGCGTGATCCTCTTCTTTACCGCATCCGTCATGCGCACCACTACAGAGCTGGAAATGAATGGGCAATCTATCCTATGTATGACTTTGGTCACTGTTTATCAGACTACATAGAGGGTGTTACACACTCGATCTGTACATTAGAGTTTGAAAACAACCGTGAGATCTACGACTGGATGATCGACACACTTGGTCTTGAGCCACCACGCCCATACCAATATGAGTTTGCACGCTTAAACATAAACTATACTGTTATGAGTAAAAGAAAGCTTCTTGAACTTGTAAATGAAAAGTATGTATACGGTTGGGATGATCCACGTCTTCCAACAATCGCAGGTCTTAGACGTCGTGGGTACACACCTGAGTCAATCTTAAACTTTTGTGAGAGTGTAGGTGTAGCAAAAGCAAACTCTACAGTAGATGTTGCACAACTTGAGTTTGCGATCCGTGATGATCTAAATACAAAAGTACCTCGTGTTATGTGTGTACTTGATCCTTTAAAAGTTACTATAGAAAACTACCAAGGAGATGAAGAACTTGATGGTTCATACTACCCTGAAGATGTACCAAAAGAAGGATCACGTAAGATCCCATTTTCTAAAGAGATCTACATAGAACGTGATGACTTTGAAGAAAACCCTCCAAAAGGTTACTTTAGACTAACTCCTGATCAAGCTGTACGTTTAAGATATGGTTACATCATAACTTGTAAAGAGGTGATCAAAGATGAAAACGGCAACATTACAGAGATCATAGCCGAGTACAATCCTAACTCTAAAAGTGGTTCAGATACAAGTGGAATCAAAGTAAAAAGTGCCATTCAATGGGTAGAAGCAAAAACAGCAAAAGCTGTAGAAGTAAGACTATATGACAGACTATATAAATGCGAAGCACCTGAAGGTTTAGAAGATCTAAATCCTGATTCGCTAAAAATTATCAACAATGCTCTTATAGAACCTGCTGTGATCACAGACAAGCCTGATGAGAGATTCCAGTTTGAGAGACAGGGATATTTTTATGCCGATCCAGTTGATTATACAGATGAAAATCCAGTATTTAACAAGATCGTAGGTCTTAAAGATTCATGGGGTAAAAAGAAAAAAACACCGCAAAGTACACCAAAAGAGAAAAAAGTACAAATAGACGGTGAAGCTGAACCGATGACTGAGGAACAACAAAAGCTTTTTGAAAAGTATACAAAAGAGCTTAAACTAAATAATATGGTTGCAGATATATTGGCTCGTGATGAAAAGCTATCTTCTTTTTATTCTGATGCATTAGCTGTTAACAACTCACCTGTCAGTATAGCCAACCTTGTAGCAAACGATGTAGCAAAAGAGTTAAAAGAAAAAGAGATAAGTGATCTCAAATTCAACGCTGCTCAAATAGCTGAACTTGTAAAAATGTTAGACGATGAAACTATATCTAGTAAAATAGCTAAACAAGTTTTTGAGGAGATGGTAAAAACTGGAGAAAACCCAAATAAAATAGTTGAAGACAAAGGGCTTGTTCAGATCAGTGACCCTACTGTGATCGAGCCTATTATAGATGAGATCATTGCAAAAAATCCTGAAAATGTCGAGAAGTTTAAAGCAGGTAATAACAAACTTCTTGGCTTCTTTGTAGGACAGACTCTTAAAGCAACAGGCGGAAAAGCAAATCCACAAGTTGTAAACCAGCTTGTAGCCAAAAAATTAAACTGATTTTTTGCTATAATACAAAAAAATATTTTGGAGTTGGTATGAAGTCACCAAATGGTTTTGGAAAAAACTATTTTACTTTTGCATCTGTTTTGGCTTTCAGTGTTCAAACAAAACTTAATGCACAAACTTCACGCAACACTTCATACTTTAGCAAACTAGACACATCTGTGGATGAAGATGAAGAAGTTGAAGAGCCCACACCTGAACTAAGTATAAAAGCAAATATTGTAAACTCTAAGCCTTGCCATTGTGACTGTTTTTTCAGACTTAAAACAAAAATAGCGCTCCTCATAAATATATTTATCCCAAGATGTCCATACTATACAACATACTTTGCGTTTAGACGCACAGGCGTGCACCCTCCCCTTTAATATCCTTACACACAAAACAAACCATTACAAACTTAAAAAACAAAAAATGCAAAAAGGATATTTTAATGCAAAAAAATTACCTAATAGGATTCCCTAGAATCGGTGAACAAAGAGAGTTAAAAAAAGCACTTGAGAGCTTTTGGTCAGGAAAATCTTCATTTGAAAATGTTAAGGAAACAGCACGTGAGCTAAAAAAAAGACACTGGTCTTATCAAAAAGAAGCGGGCATAGACTATATTAGTTCAAACGACTTCAGTCTTTATGACAATATGCTAGATACTGCTATTATGCTTGGAGCCATTCCAAAAAGGTTCAAAAATCTAAAAGATGAACAAAGATACTTTGCTATGGCTAGAGGGAACAAAGACTCGGTAGCTATGGAGATGACAAAGTGGTTTAACACAAACTACCACTATATAGTTCCTGAACTAAGTTCAGATGATAATTATGAGCTTGATGCGACAAAGATCATTGAGGAGTACAACGAGGCTAAAAGTCATGGAGTTAAAACTAAGATCAATCTAATTGGACCAATAACATTTGTTGGTCTATCAAAAAGAGTTGATGGTAATGATACATTTGAATTGTACTACAAAATACTACCTTTATATGAAGAGTTACTCAAAAAGATCTCTACTCTTGATAAAGAAGTTATTGTTCAGATAGATGAGCCATTTTTAGTAAAAGACAATGATTTTAAAGTACTAAGTCTAGTAAAACCAACTTATGATTTGTTAGCAAATCTAGCTGAGAATATAAAAATAGCAGTAACTACATACTTCGAACACTCAAATGAGGCTTCAAATATACTAATAAACACACCTATCTGGGCGATCGGTCTTGATTTTGTTTACGGTATAGAGAATCTTGATGCAGTTAAAAATATTTCTAAAAGTTCAAAGGTGCTTATAGCCGGCGTAATCGATGGAAGAAATATTTGGAAAAATGATATT
>Ga0193962_1000460_pt1 | contig 18620 bp, 15 predicted proteins | sample FB_5_MG_FD_140335 | JGI IMG/M metagenome (GOLD analysis project Ga0193962, IMG submission 140335) | Microbial mat bacterial communities from the Broadkill River, Lewes, Delaware, United States - FB_5_MG | ecosystem: Environmental > Aquatic > Freshwater > River > Microbial mats | place: USA... | reverse complement strand
TGATGATCGTTTCGACCAGAGCGGCATCACTGCTGTCGACAGGCGCATCTTGAATAAAGCTTCGATCAATCTTTAATTCATCCACAGGTAAACGTTTTAAATAAGCCAACGATGAGAAACCGGTTCCAAAACCATCGATCGAAAAATGAATACCCAATTCAGCTAACTGTGACATCTTTATAATGACGTCATCCACATTTTCAATCACCAGGCCTTCTGTGACCTCTAAGGTCAAAAGGGTGGGATCTGCACAATCCCGTTCATTGGATACGACGAAAGGGCTTCTCTCTCTCGTTATACTTCCGCTATTGCTCGTCGTAATAGGCGGCGGGGTAATCTTTTTAAATTTGGCCAATCAAACTGAAAAAGAGGCGATCACCCATAGCCAAAACGTTGCGAAACTATTAACCAGTCAAACAGATGCATTCATTCGCAACAGGAGTCATGCAGTTGAATTGCTCGCCAGTGAGAACCTGCTGCAGCTTTCTATTTATGAGCCCTCGCCTCAGAATTCGACACCGATCAAAGAACTATTGCAGCGATATTGCACAACCCTTCAAGCGTCTATTTGCTATGTAATGGACCGCAAAGGGATAACCATTGCGGATAATAGAGAGCCACAAAACACATTAGTCGGTAACAGCTACGCTTTTCGACCCTACTTTCACAAAGCCATCAAGGGGTCCCCGACTGTTCATTTAGCCCTTGGCGTTACAACAAAAAAACGCGGTATCTATTTTAGCCATCCCATTTATTCGGGTGACAGTATTATTGGCGTCGCTATTATCAAGTTCCTACCGGAACAGATCGAAGCCTATTTTTCAGGGCTGACGGGCCATGCCTCGCTTGTCGATAAAAATAATGTCGTGTTCGCATCAAACACGCCCGCCTGGCTCTATAAAAGTCTATTTAGCTTATCGAAAAAGCAACAAAAACAGATTGTAGAATCCAGGCAGTTCGGTGACGAGCTACCTAAAAGTGTTGGTTTATCCCTGCAAGGTAGCGGCCGCATACAACTCAATGATGAAGAATACATCCTTGAAGAACAGAATGTCGCCTCTTTAGCCAACTGGAAAATAACTTACATACTAAAACCGGAACACATCTATTCGGCTCGACAAAGTAACCCCTACCAACTCGCGATTATTCTTATTGGTTTACTTTTTCTATGTACTTTCTTCGCGGTAAGGCAGCTATATAGAAAGCTGAAAAGCAGCCTGAAAATGAATGCTCAATATCAAAACGAAGTAGAGGAAAGTAAGAACCGTTTACAACGTTTTGAAAAAGTAAGCTCTGAAGCCATATTTATTCACAATGAAAAGGGCGTCGTTGATGTCAATAAACGAGCTGAAGAGCTCTTAGGTTATAGCCATATAGAATTACTCACCTTAAAACCTGCCGACTTTTTTACAGCAGCGAGCCTTGAGCTAGCGTTATCTAAAGCCCGTTCAGGCTCACAAGCCCCCTACCAAGCGGAAATCGTCACCAAACAAGGGGAAGAGATCCCTGTGGTAGTTACAGGTAAATCTGTACTTTGGAATGGAAAAAAGGCACGTGCGGCTTCATTTAGGGATATACGAAAACGCTTAGAGGTGCAAAGAAAACTGGTCGCTAGTGAAGATCGCTTTCGTCAATTATCTGACCTCGTGGGAGAGGGTCTCCTTATCCATGCTAATGGTCAAATCATCGATGTAAACCAATCATTCTGCTCCATCATGGGGCAGCTGCGTGAAGATATTCTCTCTCGACCACTCGAACGTATTTTTGATACCTCACTATTAGAAAACGCTTCTGCCACTTCAAGTAACCAAAACTCAACAACCGAGATCCACTTATATCGACAGGACGGCAGTGAATTCCCCGCCGAAGTAAAAACAGCCAGTATGCAGTTCGACGATGGGCTCTATACGGTTCTGGCAATAAGAGATATCAGTCAGCAAAAAGAGCAGGAGGAGCATATCTTATATCAAGCTCAATATGATCTGCTTACTCATATTCCCAACCGTTTTTTAGCAAGAGACCGTGCCAAACAAGCGATAAAGAAAGCGGATAAACATGGCTCTAAAATTGCGCTCATGTTTATTGATTTGGATGGATTTAAAAAAGTTAACGATAGTTTAGGGCACGATGTTGGAGACCTGCTTCTTCAACATGCGACAAAGCGATTTCAATCTTGCTTAAGCGAAAGCGATACCCTTGCTCGGCATGGGGGTGATGAGTTTATTATTCTACTCGAGGATATAGCGACCCCTTCGGATGCTGAGATCTATATCGAGAAAATTTTAGAACAATTTTCCAACCCCTTTACCATTGAAAACAAAGAACTCTTTGTAACGACAAGTATTGGTGTAGCCATATACCCAGACGATGCGACAGATTACCAATCACTACTACGTGCGTCGGATATTGGTATGTATAAAGCTAAAAAAGATGGAAAAAACACCTTCCATTATTACACTCAAGAGATGAATGATATTGCCACCCGTCAGCTACTACTTGATAACAGCTTACGTATGGCAATTGATAAAAGTGAGTTTAGTTTAGCCTTCCAACCACTGCTATCGGGTACACAAGCGGATCAATGTATCGTAGGCGCAGAGGCCCTGATACGTTGGCAATCTCCAGAGCTTGGCCTCGTGTCACCTGCCGAATTTATACCTCTGACCGAACAAACAGGCATGATCGTCGAAATCGGGCGTTGGGTTCTCAATCAAGCATGCTGCCAAGCAAAAGAGTGGCTGGATCAAGGACATCGCCATTTAAATATCTCAGTGAATGTTTCACCTAGGCAGTTTAAAGGTAATGACATTGTTCGTGATATTCAGAACGCGTTGTCCCACAGCGGGCTACCCGCAAGAAACCTCAGTATTGAGGTAACTGAAGGACTGCTGATCCAAGCAAGCCCAGAGCTTAATGAAACCCTCAATAGAATTACTGAAATGGGGGTTAAAATCTGTATGGACGACTTTGGAACAGGCTATTCTTCCCTCAACTATCTTAAAGCTTTTCCATTTGATAATTTAAAGATCGACCGAGCATTTATAAAAGAATTACCGGCCAATCCCGACTCCCACATTCTCGTCTCAGCCACGATTGCGATGGCCCATCAGCTAGGCTTAAGTGTCACCGCAGAAGGGATTGAAACACCGGAACAAGAAGCTCACTTGCAGAGCTTAGGTTGCGATTACCTACAAGGGTTCCTGCTAGGGAAACCCTCTACGCCAGAACAGCTCTCCCAAATGCTTCTCAAGGACAGAAAAACACGCCTCGAAACACCCACATTAAACCTCTGATTTAAAACGGTTTAGTCCAAATCAAATATTTTTCATTATTGAATACGCCGTAAAAAATTGACAACACCACATACTAAAGTATAGCGTTATATACTAAGAACAATAATTGGTCATACCAATATACCAAGCATTGCATATTTAAGCACTTATGCAGTAGCTATCACTAAAAAAATAAAAAAAGTGAGCGGCGAATGTTACAACTAAGCTTTAAACAAAAATTAATTATGGTCGTGGTTTTAACCTTAGCCGGCATTGCCTATTTAGGCTATGTTTCGATTAACAGCCTTTCCGAGCTAAACCGGTCGTCACAGCGAGTCTCAAACCTAACGACAACCAGCGATCTACTTTCCACACTACAGTTAGAACTACTGGGTGTTGAAAACCAATTATCGCAAATTGATGAGAAGCAACTACAAGCCTTCCAAAAGAACCTAACTCGCATCAGCCAAACTTACGCCGCTCAAATAACAGAAGCGACAGCTCTAGCTGACGATTCAAAACTACAAGATCAGTTAAAAGGGATCGAAAGTCGTTTCAAGCAATACGCTGCAACCCTGCAAAAGCAAGTCGATGCTCAAGCAAACCTTGGCTTTAACAATCAGTCAGGACTTCTCAAGCCGCTTGCCGGTGCGGCAGCAAAACTAAAAGAACAGCTATCCTCTTTTAGCATGTTATTGCAGCCATTCATCATCGCCCGCCAGCTCGAAAAAGAATACCTCATATCACCAAGCGAGGCGGGGGCGAATAAGTTACAGAAACAGATAGATACGGTCATCTATGAGGTCAAAGATGCAGAATTTTACGATGCTTTTGGACCGGACATTGAAAACTACCAAGCGGCCGTTAATAACTTAACCTCAGCCGCAAATGCCTTAAGTGACAACAAAAAGGTACTCAATAAAGTTCGTTCAGATTTCAAAACGCTGAGTAATAAATCACAAAGCTATCTGAAAAATGAGCTCTTATCACAAGCAAGATCAGCAGCAGAATCGGCAACCAATTCAACGCAATGGACCATCATCTCAGTCAGCTTTATTGTCGCTATTGTGATCTGCATTATGCTCTCAACAACAGCCCTATCTGCCGGCAAAAAATTAAAGAGAATTATCACTCAACTTAATACGATTGCCGCAGGTAACTTAACCCAGTCTCTGGAGATCAATAACAAACATCTCGACGAATTTGATCAAGTAGCCAGCGCAGTCAATACAATGACTAATGACTTGCGGCACGTTATTCAGCAAGTCGCTAACAGCCAAACGACTTTATATGAGCAAAGCACCGAGTTATCACAATCAATTAACACCATCGCCGACAATAACGAACAAGTGTCAGACCAGTCGAATCATTTAGCCAGTGCAACCGAGCAGATTAGCGCGACTACTGAGCAAGTAGCCGTTCGAGTCTCTAGCTTACAAGACGATAGTAAAAACGCACATAACTCGGCCCTTGAAGGCGGAAACATTATCAGCCAAGCCATGAACTCTCTTAGTGAAACAGCAGAAATTGTTGAAGCCTCCTCTCAACAATTGCAGCAACTCGAAGCTCACTCAACAGAGATCGATAAAGTGCTAGTTATTATTAATGACCTCGCTGACCAAACCAATTTGCTTGCACTAAATGCAGCAATTGAGGCCGCCCGAGCAGGAGAAGCTGGAAGAGGCTTTTCGGTTGTCGCAGATGAGGTTCGAACGTTAGCCGAAAGCACTGTCAAAGCGACAGGCGACATCACAGGTACGGTAAGAGCGATACAGCAACAAACCCGTTCCGTCATACAAGTCATGGATAAAAGCAAACAAAGTATCGAGGCCGTAAAACAACAAGGCAATGAAGCGCAGAATGCGGTGGAACATATAGAACATCAAACCCAGCAAGCATTCACTATCAGCACCGAAATCACTTCTGCCATAGAAGAAGTTGCGAGAACCACACGTGAAATGGCAAACAATATGGATCAAATTGCTCACGGTGTTGAGCAAAACAGTTCGGCTTCGACGGCGATTGTCTCTTCCGCTGGCAACCTAAAACTAAGCGCTGAATCGATGGGCCAGATGACGCAAAAATTTAATTTCTAGAATTAACTATCGTAACCTTTGGGGGCTTAATCGCCCTCTTTTTTTCATCAAACTGTCATATTTCACTTTTTGTGATCACTTATACTCAAGTGACACTTATAAAAGATGGATACTCTGATTATGCCCGAACGCCTTAAACTCCTTTTTGTTTGTCGCCACAACGCAATTCGCTCACAAGTCGCTGAAGTGCTTGCTCATAAAATTAGCCAAGGAAAGGTTCAGGCGAGCAGTGCTGGGATTAATCTATCACCTATTCCTACTCACATAAAGAACTGGGCAAACGAGATAAATAAAGATGCGGCGGCACTATCTTCAACATCAATAAGTGACGTGGAAGATCAACCCTTTGATATGATCATTACGCTTTGTGATAAAAGCCACACATTATTACCAGAACTATCAGGCGATACAGATCATATCCGTTGGAATTTTTCACACCCTGATAACGAAGAATCGCTAAAGCATTTAGAGATAGAGATCGCTGAACGGTTGCGTTTGCTGTTTCTTACTAAAGGGATTATTTAGCCAATCAGAAGCCAAACAAAAAGAGGAGGAGTAAAAGATGGTGCCGGCACGAGGAGTCGAACCCCGGACCTACTGATTACAAGTCAGTTGCTCTACCAACTGAGCTATACCGGCACACTGAGGCGCGAATATTAGGGGCTTTTTCATCATGAATCAAGCCCCTTTTAAAAGAAATATGATCTAATTTTTCAACACCTCCGTAACATGAATTACTTGAGCACAGAATTAGCATAAAACTTACTCAACTCTGTGTCCTAAAGTTAAAACATGACTTGGAGATTTACAGATGAACATTCTTAAAAAAGCAGCTATTTGCACACTTCTATCATTCTCTTTAACAGCAAACGCAGGAAATAATGAGTCACCTAACATTGTATCCATTGCTGCAAGTAATGATTCCTTTTCAACACTTGTTAGCGCGTTGAAAGCTGCTGATCTGGTTTCAGCGCTTCAGGGAGATGGACCTTTCACTGTTTTCGCACCGACTAACGAAGCCTTTAGTAAAATTCCAGAAGAGACGCTTAATAACTTACTCAAGCCAGAAAATAAGAAACAACTCCAAGCGGTCTTAACTTATCACGTAGTTTCAGGAAATGTTGATGCAGCCACTGCCATGACGCTCTCTGAAGCAACGACCCTTCAAGGCGAAAAAATCAACATCAGTGTTAATAACAAGAATGTGATGATCAATAAAGCGCAAGTAATTTCTGCTGATATTCACGCCAGTAACGGTGTCATTCATGTTATTAATTCCGTTATCCTTCCACCATCAACCATGCAAACAGCCCGCATCGAAAAAATAAACAAAATGATGGAAAGCCAACCAAGCGCAGCGGGTAAAGTTGTCGGTACTTGGGAAGAGAAACAGCAGTATATTATTCAGACAAACCTATAATAGCGATCTAAACAGCGCCTCACGCCAGCTTAGCAATAAGTGGTTTTAGCCGGGGCGCTGATTTGAATATTGGATAAAATATTCGTAGATCTAAAAGAGTATTCCTGGCCAACTTTAGATCTACTTTACTACCCCCCCTTGCCGCTGCCTCCTGTTCATGCGAGCCTAAACGCCTCATTCCAATGTCCGAGCATTCAATGCAACAGATAAAGCGCCTTCCAATGCTGCCGTTTGCGGTCTGCCTATCCCTATTTAGTACAAATAGCACCTTTGCTGACACTTTATCCTGCCAAGAAAAATATCAACGTTATACTCAGGCTCAAACCGTTTGGCAGGTAGAAAGCAGTGAAATCGCCACCAGACTGCTGCCTGAGAATAAGCAACAGATTGCTCACTACCGTGATGTTCAACTGATTGCTATTAAGCGCCGAAGCACTGCAGTGAACACCTTATTAAAAGTATTTCCTGACCAGATAGAAACATGGGGAGGCGTAAATCAGTGGTTAGATCTTACGCCTAAAATGGATAAGGAAATTTCAAAAGCAAATAAAGAATATCGAATACTCTCAGCTACTTATAAAGACCTCATATCTAGATCGACATTCAGCAATAGTGAGGATTTCCAACAAACCTTTAGAGAAACCGTCGTCGCTGCCCCCGTATTTAGGCAGCTAATGACACAATTCAGCGATACGGTAAGAGAGATCAACTCCGTCACCTGCAAACGCTAGCACGTTAAAACACTAATCAATAGTAAATTGATCGCCATCCATCCAAGCAGGAAACTTTTCTTTAAATGCAGCTAGCTTACTAGTAGAAAGTTGAGTGGTTTCGCAAAAAGCCATGCCCTCTTTTTGATCGACGACTAACTCGCCTAAGTAATCGACAACAAGACTATCTCCAGCATATTCAAGATCATTACCGTCCATACCGATACGATTAACACCAATGCAGTAGCACTGGTTTTCAATCGCTCGAGCCTGAAGTAATGTACGCCATGCTTTTCGCCTCGGCTTAGGCCAGTTAGCAACGTAAATAGCAAGATCGTAATCATGTTGGTTACGACTCCACACTGGAAAGCGCAAGTCATAGCAAATTTGAGGAAGAATGCGCCAACCACGATACTCTATGATCTCTCGGGCTTGCCCTGCCTCGTAATATTCATGCTCATTGCTCATCCTAAACAGATGACGTTTATCGTAGTGGCTAATCTCCCCCTGAGGCGTAACAAATACAAAACGATTGGCATACCCCACCTCTGTTTTAACCGCTAAGCTACCGCATATCGCTGTATCTAAGTGCGCAGCTTGAGTCTTTAACCATTGAACGGTCTCCCCATCATCCCTCTGAGCCACCGCAGCTGGCTGCATAGAGAAACCACTATTAAACATCTCAGGCAGTACAATAAGATCCGTTTGAGCGGCGAATGGTGCCATTAATGCCTCGAAGTGTTCGCAGTTCCGTATAGCATCCTGCCAATACAGATCGCTCTGTATCAGGGTAACGTTTAAATCGCGCATAACCGCTCCCCCGCTTGAAGAAGTGTCGATTGCCCTTTAGCAAAACATAAACGCACAAAACCCGTCTGCTGATCATCGGCATAAAAAGGCGATAGGGGAATCGTCGCGACTCCCGCATTTTCTAATAACCAAATCACGAACGCTTGATCCGGCAGGTCACTAATCTCACGATAATCGAGTAACTGAAAATAGGTCCCCGCAGATGGATTGATACTAAAGCGGCTGCCCTTCAAATGCTGATTCATGAAATCGCGCTTTTGCTGATAAAAACCGGCCAGTTCACTATCGTGCAATGTTTCGGACTGCATAAATTCAGCGATGGCCGCCTGGAGCGGAGTCGCTGTACTAAACGTCAAGTACTGATGTACTTTCTGAAATTCAGCCATCAATGGTGCGGGCGCAATACAATAGCCCACCTTCCATCCCGTCACGTGATAGGTTTTGCCAAATGAAGAGACAATGAAGCTTCGCTCAGCAAGCGCGGGATAGCGATTAAAACTTTGGTGAGAGAGGCCATCGAATACAATATGTTCATAAACCTCATCGGATAACAAAACAATATCCGTTCCCTCAACAATAGTTTCGAGTGTTTTCAAATCATCTTCACTCATCACCGTACCCGTCGGATTATGCGGTGTATTAAAGATAATCATCCGTGTTTTAGGTATAATCGCGTCAATCACTCGCTGCCAATCGATTGAAAAACTTGGAGGAAGCAGAGGGATGTGAACAGTCTTCGCGCCGTTCAAAGTAATCGCCGGTTCATAACTATCATAAGCAGGATCAAAGACAATCACTTCGTCCTCTACCCCCACAACGGCACTAATAGCAGCAAAAATAGCTTCCGTTGCCCCCGAAGTAACCGTCACCTCACATTCGCTATCAACTTCACGGCCATAACAGCGTTTAATTTTAGCGGCGATCTCTTGTCGAAGGAGGGGTAAACCGGCCATGGGAGCATATTGGTTCGCACCACTAGAGATATATTTATCCACAGCCTTTAAGAGCGCTTCAGGTCCATCAAAATCTGGAAAACCTTGTGATAAATTTATGGCCTTATGTTTCACCGCTAACGCTGACATTTGAGAGAAAATTGTCAGCCCAACGGATGGCAGCTTGCTGGCTGGATATTGCATTACCGCTCCTAAAGGAAATCTAGAGTACACATTTAAACAACTATCGCTTTAGTATATCGAAGTCAAAAACGAGTAAAACCTCATGCGCTCAACGATTAATAAACAGCGCTTTTTAAAAGCCTGTTAGAAAAGGCACTTTTTGGTGTAAACCGTTGGATAGAGTAAGCTCATAACCACTATCAAACGCTCTTGCCTCTCGGGAAACAGGATCAATAAAATCCAGCTTTTGTGCCAGCAACTGTAAAGGCTGGTCAAAATCATCCGCTTTCTCGGGCTGTAAAGTTGGATAATAGCGATCATTCAAAATGGGCCAACCGAGCGCCTGCATATGCACACGAAGCTGATGTGTTTTCCCCGTTATGGGTGCTAACTCAAATAAAGCTTTATCCTCAAACCGATCTAAGCACCTGATGACCGAATGACTATTAGGCTCCCCATCAACAACTGTCATTAAAAACTGTGGATCAGCGCAAGCAAGACGGTTGACCACCTGCCACTGCTGCCCAATCAAAGGGGCATTCTCCTCCCCGCTAATCCGAGCCAATGCTTGATAAGTTTTCTTCACCTGCCGTGTCGCAAAGAGTTGATGGTATAGATGACAAGTTTCAGGATTTACTGAAAACATCACTAAACCCGCGGTCACTCTATCAAGCCGATGTAAGGCTTGGAGGTGCTCAATTCCCGTACTTGTTCTCAATCGAGTTTGCAGACACTCGTTGACATAGCTTCCACCCGGGGTAACGGGTAGAAAAGAGGGTTTAAAAGCAACCAAAAGATCTGCATCTTCAAATAAGACAGTTTCCTCAAAAGGAATAACAGGTTCGTTCTCTACTTCACGATAGTAATAAACCCGCTGCTGAGGCTGATAAGGTGTTTCCGTCGTGATACAAGTCCCATCATGCCAATGAATTTTCCCATCGATTGCACGCTTTCTCCACACGTCAGAACTCACCTGTGGGAACTTGCTAATCAGATAGTCAACCACGGTAGTTACACCCGGATTGCTCCTCGGTAACGTCAATTTAGAAGGAGATGTAGCAATAGCCATGGCAAAATCCACACTGAAATCGTAAAAACGTCTATTGAAACATCAGCAGACAATCTAGTCACACCGATAGGATCACCATACCATGGCAGAGCCGGCCACTTAACAAACCAACCTTATCCACAGTCATAAAATACAGCATCATGCCCTTTACGCTAAAAACCTACGAATCCCTGTCTTTTTCAACGCTTAAGCGCTATAAAGCGTTTTATATACGTGTTTCCCCCTAATGGAGTTAAAAATGTCACCTAGAATCGCCCGTAGCCCTGAAGATGCAGTTTCTTCTATTAAGGATGATGAAGCTATCTGGACGCATAACATGGCGGCAACACCAACGGTATTACTTAAAGGCCTCGCTCAGCACGCCTTATCTTGCCGAAACCTAACGCTCTTACAACTTCATACTGAAGGTGATGGTGCAGCGTTAATGGTTGCTCCCGAGCTACAGGGCCATCTTCGCTGTCGATGCTATTTCGTTAGTGCCGTCACTCGTAAAGCGGTACAAAGAGGTGATGCGGACTATGTGCCTATTCTTTTAGCTGAAGTACCAAAACTTATTCGTAGTGGTGAGCAAAAGGTCGATACGGCCATTATTCAAGTTAGTTCGCCAGACAAACATGGCAATTGCTCTTTAGGTATCTCTGTTGAAGCTACTCATGCAGCATTAGAAAAAGCAGGTAAGATTATTGCTCATATCAACCCCAATATGCCTCGCACGCATGGGGATGGCATTATCTCCTATAAGAGTTTTCATACGGTCTATGAAGAATCAGCACCGATAAGCTGTCATGAACCGGCGGTTCAAAGCGATATATATCAGGCAATTGGTCAAAATGTTGCAGCACTCGTACAAGACCGTGACTGTATTCAAACCGGTATCGGGGCCATTCCAGATGCTGTACTTGCCTGCCTCGGTGACAGAAAGGATCTTGGCGTACACACCGAGATGTTTTCAGATGGTGTTTTACCGCTTGTCGAAAAAGGTGTTATCACTGGCGCGTATAAGAAGAATCACCCAGGAAAGATTGTCACTAGCTTTGTCATCGGCAGCCAAAAACTCTATGATTTTGTCGATGACAACCCCGAAGTACAATTTCTAGATACCGAATATGTAAACGATATGCGTAGTATTCGACGTAACCCACAAGCGATGTCGATCAATAGTGCTATCCAAGTGGACCTAACCGGACAAGTGTCTGCCGATTCGATGGGCACAAAAATCTATTCAGGTTTCGGCGGCCAAATTGACTTCGTACGCGGCGCATCACTGTCAGAAGGTGGACGCGGCGTAATCGCACTTCCCTCTACCGCGGCGGGCGGCACTATCTCACGTATAGCCACTACGTTAAGCGATGGCGCAGGTGTCGTAACTACTCGAGCCCATGTTCACTACATTGCGACAGAATACGGCATTGTCAGTTTACGTGGACGCACGCTACGCGAGCGAGCGCGCGACCTGATCGAAATAGCTCACCCTGATTTCCGGGAAGCGCTAAATAGAGAAGCCTTTGAAAAATTGCACCTGAACTTAAACTAAAGCAACAACCCATTGGCGATCCGCCATAAGCCTGCAAACAAACCATGCTTGCAGTAGTAGAACATTCGAGGGGAAACAACATCAGCTGATTTCCCCTTTTTGTTTTTCGAGCAGATAAATACCAAAATCGGTGGGCGATCTAATCGCTAATTTAACGACCAACCACTTACCTACTTACCTACTTACCTACTTACCTACTTACCTACTTACCTACTTACCTACTTACACAAAAACAGATTGACTCATCGGCCTCAAATTGAGGCATGTTTAAATTTTTTGCACTTTTTGTGCGCCGCAGCAATTTATAAAAAACAATCAAAATAAACCTAACCGATTGTAATAAAAGAATTAATCATATCTGGCACACCTTCTGCTTTATAACAATCAAGTCAATAAAGACCAGAAAAGACCAAGGCAAGAAAGCGCACTACAGAGCCAATCTTTAGCCTTAGGTTTTATCAAAGACTTTATAAAAATTGTTGAGCTATCGCCCTCAGGCTTCCCAATCCGCTAACCGGGAAATGAGGAATTAGCGCCATAAAAAGCGCACTCAGCATAAGTAAGCACAATTTACAGGAGAGAGTTTAATGGCCTATTTAGAACCGAGTGAGTTCGCAACCAAAATGGTTGATGCCGGTGAACAGAAAATTTTCATGTCCACCAAAGATACCTTTATTCGTGCATTCATGGCGGGTGCCATTCTGGCATTAGCTGCGTTTTTCGCGATTACGGTTATAACTAAAACAGGCAGCGTGCTACTGGGCGCCGTTTTATTCCCTGTTGGTTTCATCATGCTTTACTTGATGAAGTTTGACTTACTGACAGGTGTATTCACATTAGTACCGCTAGCAGTCATAGATAAACGCCCTGGCTGTACGATGAATGAATTAATGCGTAACTGGGGCTTAGTATTCCTAGGCAACCTATGTGGCGCATTGATGGTTGCATTCTTTGCTTCTTTTATACTGACCTACGGCTATCAAATTGATGGCGGTGCAGTCGCAGCCAAAGTAAGTGCCATTGGTGAATCGCGAACGTTAGGCTATCAAGAACAAGGCGTTCTAGGTTGGTTCACTATCTTTATCCGCGGCATGCTATGTAACTGGATGGTATCTATGGGTGTTGTCGGCGCAATGATCTCTACCTCTGCAGGCGCCAAAATGGCTGCGATGTGGATGCCAATCATGCTGTTCTTCTACATGGCCTTTGAGCACTCTATCGTTAACATGTTCCTATTCCCATTCTCTATGATCATGGGTGGTGACTTCACTATCATGGAATACCTAATCTGGAACGAGATCCCTACAGCACTAGGCAACTTAGTAGGCGGTTTCCTATTAGTTGGTCTTCCTCTGTATCTGACTCACGTTAAAACAAGCAAAGAGAGAAAAGCAAAAGCGAACGGTCATACCGTAGCGGCGCTGTAAAAAAACAACGCACTAACCGCACATCAGTATGATCAACCCTAGCCATCTACACGATGGCTAGGGTTTAAGTTTAAGCCAAGCACATTCTTCAAACGCTTTGATAACCCCCTTAATACAAAAGAGCAGAGCTGTCCTCATGAGTAATCAACTAAAAATCAGTACAGGACAGTTCAGTGATAAGGGTCTAAAAAATCTGAATCAAGACTTTCACGGCGCAACTATTCCTCGCGAGCCTCAATTGAGCCTAAAAGGAGCAGCGATAGCGCTGGCGGATGGCATCAGCAGTAGCGATGTCAGCCAGGTTGCGAGTGAAACCGCGGTAAAAAGCTTCCTCAGTGACTATTTTTGTACATCTGATGCTTGGTCTGTTCATCGATCAGGTTTACGAGTCATTGAATCAATTAATGGCTGGTTATCTTCCCAAACCCAACGCTCTGAAGGGCGTTTCAATAAGGACAAAGGCTTCGTTTGCACCTTTAGTGCGGCCGTTTTCAAAGCCTCCACTGCACATATTTTTCATATCGGTGATAGCCGTATATACCGCTTACGCGAAGAGGGGCTTGAACAGCTTACAAAGGACCATCGCTCCTGGATCTCTAAAGAAAAAAGTTACCTCAGTCGCGCAATGGGGATCAATCTTTCAGTAGAGGTAGATTATCAACCCTTTACGCTGAAACAGGGCGACTACTTTTTGCTTTGTACGGATGGTGTATATGAGTACTGCGATACAGGAGATCTACTTAGCGTTATCAACGCACATCAGAATGACCTAGATAAAGCCGCTAAACAGCTCGTCAAAAAGGCGCTTGAAAATGGCAGCGATGATAACCTGACATTACAAATTGTCAGAATAGATCAACTACCCGAGACACATGACAGCACATTACAACAGCAAGTTGATGCTCTGGAACTCCCACCAGTCCTGCAAGCTAGGCAAGAGTTTGATGGTTACTTAATTCTTCGTGAAATGCATGCGAATAGCCGTAGCCATGTTTATCTAGCTGAAGATGTTAAGGATAAAAGCCAAGTCGTCATCAAGATCCCTTCGCTTGAATTAAGAAACGACCAAGCCTATTTAGAGCGCTTTTTAATAGAAGAGTGGGTAGCACGCCGAATCAATAATGCCCATGTAATGAAAGCAGGCTTACAACAACGAAAACGTAACTATCTATACAGCGTTACCGAATTTATTGAAGGCATCACTCTCAAACAGTGGCTAATTGACAACCCGTCACCGAGCCTTGATGTTGTTCGAAGCATTATTGAACAAGTCGCTAAAGGGCTACAGGCGATGCACCGGATGGAGATACTCCATCAAGACCTAAAGCCCGACAATGTGATGATCGACGCCAATGGTACAGTGAAAATAATAGATTTTGGTGGTGTGCGTGTTGCAGGTATTGATGAAGCAAAAAACACGCTTGAGCAAGACGACATGCAGGGTACTGCATTGTATATGGCGCCCGAGTACTTTATTGGTGAGGTCGCTTCAAATCAATCCGATCAATTCTCTCTCGCAGTACTGACTTATCATATGCTTTCTGGCCGTTTCCCATACGATACCCAGATTGCAAAAGCTCGAACGGTCGCCGCCCAGAAACGCCTCAAATATCATACGGTTTTAGACGATGAAAGGGAGATCCCTGCATGGATAGATCATGCACTGCGTAAAGCACTGCATCCAAGCCCCTTCAAACGTTACCCTGAAATCAGTGAATTTTTGTTTGACTTAAGACGGCCTAACACTAAGTTTTTAAGCGACACACGTCCCCCCTTACTCGATCGCAACCCGCTACTCTTTTGGAAAAGTCTTTCACTTGTACTGGCTATTAGCGTAGCTGGCTTGCTGATCCACATACAAAATTTGGCACCCTAATTAATACCTAAAGAGGACTCACTATGATCAGTAGCCGAGAAGAAGTAACCGCTCAGATCCTTGCCCAAAAAGTGGCTAAAGGCATTAAATGGAGCGATGTAGCAGCAACGATTGGTTTATCAAAAGAGTGGACCACCGCTGCCTGCTTAGGACAGATGACCTTCAATAAAGATCAGGCCACCATTGTAGGCGACATTTTTGGTTTATCCGATGAAGCCATTGCCTGGTTACAAATCGTCCCATACAAAGGCTCGCTTCCAACAGCAGTGCCTACTGATCCGTTAATCTACCGTTGGTATGAGGTCGTTAATATCTACGGCAGCACCATTAAAGAATTGATCCACGAAGAGTTTGGTGACGGCATAATGAGCGCCATCGACTTTTCGATGGATATTCAACGTGAAGAGAACCCAAATGGTGATCGCGTTAACGTTGTTCTTTCCGGGAAGTTCCTACCGTATAAGGAATACTAATGATTTCCGCCGATAATCTTTATCGGCGCGTTTCTATCTCTCGATGTGGGTAACTATTTGACTGTTCAAATAACGATCGAATTCGAGGTAATAAAACCAAGCACTCACACCAGGAGACGGCAAATACAAAGATGACCATTTTGGGAAAATGAATTGCTAACTCAACACTTCTCAAAGGAACAACGTCCCCCTGTGCGATTGAATAGCCGCATCCACTGGTAATTTCATAACCATAAACTAGAGTTTAAAAGCAATCGTGATTTTGATGATGTCAGGAAGTAGTTATGGTTAACGTTAGTAGTTATTACTATGGAAATATATTCAATAAAACCGCAAACAAAACCCTAGAAAAACTCTCACATTTAATACAACCTAACATCACAGGTTATGTCGAAAACTTCTATACAGTTTTATTATCCGATAGCGCCTCTGCACAATTTCTGAATAATCACCTCGTTGAAATCCGACTAAAAAGCCAACTCCAGCAATGGTTAAAAGAAACACTGTCCTCTAAACGCGAGGACCAAGTACAGGAGTCATTGAGAGCACACCGTAAAGTTGGAGATGTGCATTCTCGAGTAGAGATTCCAATGCCTTTAGTCGACACGGGAATGACAATCATCAAGGAACGAGTCATCCAAACTATTTTAGAAAGCAGCCTTCCTCAACCAGAAAAGATTGATGCTGTCATTCTAGTAAACAAGATACTCGATGCAGCAATTAGCCTGATCAATGAGTCCTATTTGCGAGGGAAAGTTGCCCATGAAAGAACATCACAAGAATTCATAACCGCATCATCTGCACAAGAACTTGCTTTAGAAATTGAGCGCATTAAAAGTAGTATTTATCAGTGGATGACTTCAAATTTAATTGCTTTTCCCGAAGAGAGCGAATCATTTACAGAGTCAATAGAACAAAAAGAGTTTGGCTTATGGATAAAACATAAACTTCCTTTAATCGTCACCGATAAAAAAGATTAAGTAACATTAACTCGTCACTTTCTTCTGCAGAGCAATATCGTTCGGCCATCCATGCTCAACATGGTAAACCTTGCAACCAAGACTTAAGCGAGCTCAGAAATTCCCTGCAAGAGTTAATATGGCATCTAACAGAGGAGGCCAATACAAACCTTGCTAAAGAATCCAAAAAAGATGCCCTAACCTCATTACTAGAAAGAAGGTTTTTAGACCCTATCCTCCAACAAGAGACCCAAATGTCCATGAACGGAGGGCCTGCCTATTCTTTAATAATGATAGATTTAGATCATTTTAAACGGGTTAATGATGTATATGGCCACCAATCTGGCGATGCCGTTCTAAGACAATGCTGCAGAATTATTAAGGAGAATATTCGCTTAACTGATTATGCGTTTAGATATGGTGGAGAAGAGATGTTGATAATTGTGCCGGAAATGCTAAAAAAAGAGACCGCTTTACTTGCTGAAAGAATACGTAAAGCTATTAATGACACTCCAATTTCTATCTCCGATTCAAGAAAAATAAATGTCACCGCATCTTTTGGCATCGCAAGCTTCTCTGGCCACCCAGATTATCAAAACTTGATTAATGAAGCAGACACAAATCTCTACGCAGCAAAACAAGCAGGTAGGAACTGCGTTAGATATTAATCGGTAGGATTCACCGGTTCAATTCCATTCGCACCAACCAACACTCTTTTCTGAAACAGAGCGATACGATGAAGACTATTGTTAACCACCAACATCGATAGAAGCTACCTAATGATAACGATCAATAACAGCTGTGATCTAGTGTCGGACAGGCATCTACAAAATGACTAAATATAGCTAATCAACCGCGTTGAAAAACAAACAAAAGTAGCTTTTACAGTCCCTCTTGAACAAAACCTGATGCCATCATTAGTTTTCAAGTAGCATTGGCTTGCCACTCAATAGATTCTGACGTTCACGAATATTTCGCGTTAAAAAACTTTCGTTCGATGCCTTATCACCATAATAGCGCTGCACAATATCCATATAGGTGCCATTTCGTAGAATAATATCAATACCTTTATTGAACTCTGCTATCAGGTCTTGCTGGCTTTTATGGAACACTAGGCCAATAGGCACTTGATGGATAGATTTTTCTACTGTGCTGAACTGATGGTGGCGACCGGGATACAGGGACTTAATCAAGGTCCAGCCAGCACTCTCTCCCCCTATAGCAAGATCAATACGATTAGCATTAAGCACTTTAAAATTTTGCTCCAATGAACGGAACCAATGGATATTTAATGCGGCTTGAGTCACCACTGGCGTGGTAGAACTACCGCGCACATTACCAATCTGCAGATGTTTCAAGTCACTCAATTTATCGTAATCAAGTCCATCCGGAAATCGAGTTTTCTTGTAATACAGCTTAAAATCAATATTAAACAGGTTAACCACTTCAACTGACTTATCTTGATGATCTTTGATAAACCAGTTAATCGAGCCTAAATTGGCAGGGTAGCGCTGGGAAGTAACAGAGACTACCGCTCTGCTCATTGGGTAGTACGCGAACTTAACATTAACATTGACCGACTGAAACGCAGCTTGCGTTAGATCACTAGCAACGCCATACCCCTTTCCGGGAATTTTCACTGACTGAAATAGAGGGGGGTATTCAATCGTTGATATTAGAATTTCAGTCGGGGTCGTCTTGATCTGGTTTTCGGCAATAGCCGACCAGGAAACGATTATCAACAGGGCTAAGACCCCAAAGTGCCGTAGCATCATGGTTACGCCCTCGTTAGACAGTACTTGTTATTATTTTTACCGTTCATGGGCTTACATTAGATAATATTGTCTACAGCTTCAATC
>Ga0193962_1000456_pt1 | contig 18643 bp, 15 predicted proteins | sample FB_5_MG_FD_140335 | JGI IMG/M metagenome (GOLD analysis project Ga0193962, IMG submission 140335) | Microbial mat bacterial communities from the Broadkill River, Lewes, Delaware, United States - FB_5_MG | ecosystem: Environmental > Aquatic > Freshwater > River > Microbial mats | place: USA... | reverse complement strand
TCCATGACTATGGCATGGGGCAGATGTTTCTTCAACCAGTTTTTGCACTGGGCAATGGCCTGGGGATGGGAGTAAACGGTTTTCACGTCCTTGAGTTCCCCTGTGATGGATAACAGATCATGGGAAACCGATTCATAGTGCTCTGCCGTAATATGGATATCAAACTCGGCAAACAGATCAAGGGTATAGTTGACAGCCCCTTCAATGGAATTTTCAACGGGAACGATGCCGAAATGCAGTTCCTTTCGCTTTATATTGTTGAAAATATCAAAAAAACCGGGCTGTTCCAAAAATTCCCCGCAGTGGTTGAAATAATGAAGAGCTGCAATATGAGAGTGACTGGCAAGGGGTCCTAAATAACCAATGGTCCGAGGCTTCTGGATTTCCCTTGTGGCCGTGATGATCACATTGAATACATACTGGATCAGGCTTTCATCCGCAGGGCCTGGGTTCAGCTGGGAAAGCCGATTGATCACCATGCGTTCCCGGCTTCGGTCCAGAATCTGACTGCCTTTTTGTTTTTTAATCTCCCCTACTTTTTTACCGATCTCAAGGCGTTGGTTGATCAGTTCAAGAATGCGTTCATCAATGCGATCAATCTCTCCACGAAGCGGAGACAGGGATGACGAATCATCACCAGTTTGCATTTGATTGTCTTCATCTTTGATTTCATGGTCTGTCATGTTAATTTCCTTTTTTATGATCAGCTTTAAATAAAAAAAACCGCCTCAGGTCTTGCCTGCTGCGGTTTTAGTGATTTTAATTAAATTTATGGGAAAATCAGTAGTCCACAGGCAGGCTGTCCTTTCTATAAAATCGAGTGCTAAAATAAAAATTTTTGTTGAAGCTAAAAATCATTGAACTATCTTTTCCCTTATGTATTTTTTAAAACTTTATACGTCCGATCTGTTTCTGTCAATAGATTCAATTCAGGCTGTCAATAATATTTTAACGGCTAACAGCCCGTCTGAAGAGCGATAATTTAAATGCCAAAATTTAAAATGTCTGGTACCGCACAAATCAGGCATCTTCAACCGGCTTAATAATAAACGACTGAATCCGGTTACCATCCATGTCTTTTACCGAAAAAACCCAGTTATTCATGCGGACGGACTCTCCGGGTTTGGGGATACGCTCCACAAGTTCCAGGAAAAACCCCGAGACCGTATCGTAGTTTACGGATTCGGGAATGCCTAAATTCAATTCTTTGTTAAGATGATAGATATCTGTTTTCCCTAACACCAACCACTTGTTCCCTTTAATCTGGACAATGTCCGGTGTATTTTGATCGGACTCGTCGGCAATTTCTCCAAAAATTTCTTCGATCACATCTTCAAGGGTTACAATACCGGACACGCCGCCATACTCATCAACCACCACAGCCATATGGCTCTTTTTTGCTTTAAACGCTTTAAGCAGTGAATCCAATTTTTTTGTTTCCGGGATGAAATACGGCTTTTTCATAATCGATTTGACATCGAGGCTCTCCTGTGCGGCCTCGGAAGCGTTATTTTCCAGATATCTGGAAAATAGATCCTTGATATGCAAAATCCCCACAATATTATCTATGGTATCTTCAATCACCGGAATGCGTGAAAATCCTGTTTTCAAAATCTTTGGAATATCCATACCTTCGCCCGCATCCACCACAAACATATCTGCCCGAGGCGTCATGATTTCAGAACAATGGGTGTCATCAAATTCAAAGATATTGGTGATGTACTCCATCTCTTCCTCCTTGATTTCACCCTCCCCTTCCACCACTTCCACCATGGTCATCAACTCATCCTCGGTGACGGTTTCCTGGGAATTGTCTATGATGCCGTGCAGCTTAGGTATGAAATTAAGAACAAAGATCAAAGGCCATAAAATTTTTGACAACCAAAATATGGGATATATGACCACCCTTGAAACCACCACATTGTTGTGGTTGGCAAAGGATTTTGGAAAAATTTCCCCAAACACAAGAATCAAAAGTGTCATGACACCGGTGGCAATCCCCACGGCATTGGACCGAAAATGGTCAAGGGCAAGGGAGGTGGCAAGGGATGATGCACCAATATTTACCAGATTGTTACCGATGAGAATGGTAGTCAAAAGGGTGTGGGAGTCTTCCTTCATCTCCTGGATAAGCCGACCGGAATTTGAACCGTCTTTAGAAATATGAAAGGCTTTAACCCTGGAAATTGAAAAAAGCGCTGTTTCAGACATGGAAAAAAAACCGGATAGAAAAAGGCAGATGCATAACAAGGTCACTTCAATACTCATAACCCGTAATATTTCCTAATAATTTAAGATCTTATAAGATGGATAATCTAATCGCTTTTGCCTGAATTTGTCAAACAAGTTTTTGGGGCCTCATTTTTATGAATCAGGTTAAGTATTATGGCCGCCGTACGTTTTGGGGCGCCCGGCAGGCCTAATCGCCTGCGGACCTGATAAAGTTGCTGTTTATGATTCTCAAGTTCAGGTAACATTGATAATACGGTTTCACTGATGGCTTTGGCATTGGCGTTGTCCTGGATCAACTCCGGCATCACCTGGCGGCCGACAATCAGATTGGCAAGCCCGATGTATTTGGTTTTCACAAGCAGTTGGGCAAGCCGGTAAGCCACATCGGACATTTTATAAATAATTACCGTGGGAACAAAATTTAAAGCAGCTTCCAGCGTGACGGTACCCGATGCGGCAATCAAAAGGCTGGTCCGGTCAAAAATCTGTTTTGGTCGCCCTGTTACAATCCGGCATAAATCGCTGTTTGGATGGTGAGAAACAATATGTTTAATGCGTTCTTCATGCTGTTTAATGCCGGAGGAAATAAGAAACCTTAAATGGGGATATCTTTTTGCAATAATGCCGGCGGAATCCAGCATGACAGGAAGCAGTTTGTCAATTTCAGCAGATCGTGAACCCGGAAGCAGGCCGATAAGCAGATCATTTGACAGGCCTTTTTTATTATCTTTGCTTAAAACCGGAAGGCTTTGGGGGTATTCATCCACCAGTGGATTTCCCACATAGGTAGCGGAGATTTTTTTGGCTTTATAAATAGGAATTTCAAAGGGAAAAATCAGCGCAACATGGTCGGTGACTTTTGCAATGGTATCCAGACGTTTGGCATTCCAGGCCCAGACCTTTGGCGCGATATAATAACAGACAGGTATGTCATAATGCTGTTTGATAAAACCAGCGATTTTCAGATTAAAGCCGGGATAATCAATGAGCACAACAGCATCCGGGAGATCTGTTTTTAATCGTCGCTTAACAAGGGAAAAAGCCTGTTTAATGGTGCCGAATTGCCTGATCACTTGAACAAGTCCCATAGCAGACAGCTTGTCAATGGGGAAAAAAATGTCGGCCCCCTGCCCTGCCATCTCTTTACCGCCGATACCCGTGGTCCTGATACCGGGGCAAAGTTGCTTTAATGCGCGCACCAGAGCTGCCCCGTGGAAATCACCAGAAGGTTCACCGGCAAGGATCATGATATGCCGGGTACTTTTGATATGAAAATTGCGATCAGTTGTTAAACCACCGTCATATTCTGCCGCGGGTTGGGTCCGGGTGCCGACAGACCCGGCCGGACCATGCCTGTTACCCATGGATCTCATCCTCGGTCACAGCGGTTATACAGATATTGTATTGATCTGCAAGAGCAATCATTTTTTCACGGTCAAATGAAATTGACTTGCCGGCTTCAAGCACAAGCACGTTTACGCCTGATCGGTGCATGGTTTCAATGGTGGTGCATCCGGATGAGGGCAAATCAAAGCGTAAGTCCTGGTTGGGTTTGGATAATTTCACAACTGTGGCGCCATTGCCCCGGCTCAGCCGCCCTCCCCGTTCTATAGTGGCGTCCGTGCCGTCAATGGCTTCCACGGCAAGGACCGTCCCATTGGAAACAACGAGGCACTGCCCGATATCGAGAAGGCCAACGGCTTTAGCAAGTTTCCATCCCTGCTGGATATCTTTTTTTTCCGCCCTGTCAGGTTTTCGTTTTGTCCAGCACCCCTTAGGGCTGATAAGCTCCGGCAAAAGAAAGGTGGACGGTACCAGGGTGATACCTTGCTTTTCCAAAAAATCGGCAAATGATGAAAGGATATTGTCATCGTGGGTGCCCGCAGTTTTAGCAATAAAGGCAAGGGCTTTGAAATCCGGTCTTATATCTTTGAAAATATTGGCTTTGCTGATGGAGCCCATGAGCAGCACCCGGGTGACGCCATGGGATTTAAAATAGCGGATCAGCTTACTGAGCTGGCCAAGATAAAGCCATTCAAACCGGTGGGTCAACTGGGCAAGTTGGGGGTCGGTTTCACTGTGGAATCCTACCCCAATAACTTTATAACCGCTTGCATGTGCCTTTTGGGTGAACAGCAGCGGGAACTGGCCGCCACCGGCAATCAGGCCGATATGTGAAGAACAACTATTGCCTTCGCAGGTGCTCATGGAAGTTAACGTGTCACCCCGCGGTTGGAATTTTTTATAAATTCAGTGAAGGATACAACTTCAGGAAGTTGTTCAACTTCTGCTTTTGTTCTTTCCACAGCCTGGGTCACTGTCAGTCCGATCCGAAAAAATATCCGGTACGCCTTTTTCAACTGACGGATGACGGAAGGGTCAAAATTACGGCGCTTGAGCCCAACATTATTAAGGCCATGCAGGGTGGCCCTGTCGCCTGCGGCAATGACAAAGGGCGGAATGTCTTTTACCACACCTGATTTACCGCCGATGTAGGCATAGTCTCCGATTTTGACAAACTGATGGATAGCCACAAGACCGCCTACCGTAGCATAGTTTCCAATTTCAACGTGACCGCCAAGGGTTGAGTTGTTCGCAAGAATGACACCTTTGCCGGTTTTGCAGTCATGGGCAATGTGGGTATAAGCCATCAGATAGTTTTCTTCACCCACCGCGGTAAGACCGCCGCCAAAACCCGTACCCCTGTTGATGGTGACAAATTCACGGATAATGGATCCTCTGCCAATGGTAAGATAGGTGGTCTCGCCGTAAAATTTAAGGTCCTGGGGCGCGCCGCCTATGGAGGCGTACTGAAAAATATTGCAGTCCGGGCCGATGGTGACATGGTCGTCGATGGTACAGTAAGGACCTATGGTTGTGCCGGATCCAATGGTAACATCTCCTTTGACAATGGTATAAGGGCCAATGGTGACATTCTCATCTATCCTGGCAGATGAATCAATAATTGCCGTTGGATGAATAGGTTGGGTCATGGTTGCTCCGTCTGGTTGCTTTCCAGTTTTTTTATCCGTCTTTCAAGGGAAAGCAGCCGCGTTCTTAAACTGGGTAGCCGGGGTATAATACGAGATACTTTCAGCCAGATTTTATGGGGCATATGGGGGATGCCTGAAACAATATCGCCCGGGGGAACATTTCCGGCGACGCCGGCATAGGGACCGACAATGGCCCCGTCTCCGATGTCGAGATGGCCGGAAATACCGGCTTTGCCTGCAATAATGACGTTTTTACCGATGGTGGTGCTCCCGGCAATCCCTACCTGGGCCACCACCAGTGTATTATCCCCGATTTTAACATTGTGGGCGATATGGACCTGATTGTCCGTTTTCACGCCGTTTCCGATGCGCGTTATGCCTAAAGTTCCTCTGTCAATGGTATTGCAAGCACCGATTTCACAGCAATCACCGATATGGACGTACCCTGTATGTATCAGCTTGGCATGGGCGTAACCGTCCTGGACAAATCCAAATCCGTCAGAACCGATGACGCAATTGGGATGAATAATGGACTGCCTGCCGATTCGTGTTTTATCTACCAGGGTGACGTTGGGGCTGATCCGGCAGGAATCATCAATCCGGCATTGTTTGCCGATCACCGTGTTTGCCATGATGTGGACATGGCTGCCGATGGTACAGCCCTGCCCTATGCTGACATGGGCCTCAATGCGTGTACCGTCTCCAATAACGCAGTCATCTGCAATAACAGCCGAAGGGTGAATAAATCCTTTCAACGGCTCTGCAGGCATCAGATGCTCAACGACCTTAAAAAATGCAAGTTTCGGATTGTCACTGTAAAGAAGTGTTATACCGGAAACCACAGGAGCGTCATTGGAAACAAGGATAATTCCGGCTTTTGTTTCGTCCAGCCGGGAAAAAAAAGAGTGATCCACTGCAAAAGTCAGATCCCTGGGCCCGGCATCGTCAAAGGAAGAGACCCCGGAAATGGCTTTGCCCGGATCCCCATGTATCCGGGCATTGACCATCGCAGCTATTTGGTCTGCAGTAAGCATGAATTATTTTTTCTTAGCGTATATTGAATTGTATTCTTTGATGACCTCATCAGTTAGATCCACCTTATCTGCAGCATAGATAACACCGGCGATCTTCTTTTCAATGATTACAGTATACCCTTTTGCCTTTCCTAACTTGTTGGTGAGATCAAAGATATCTTTTTGTATTTGATTCACCCGCTTATTTTGCAGAATTTTCATTTCCTGGGTATAGTCAGCGTTCATTTTTTTTAAGTCATCCGCTTTATCCCGCAGTTCTCTTTGACGCTCAAGTTTTTTCTCAGCACTAAGAACAAGGGCTTCACGCTCTAACGCCGCTGACATCTCTTTAACTTTTTTTTCCTCGGCCTGAAGTTTTGCCTGAAGTTCATTCAGTTTAGCCTTGAGGTCGCTCTGCATCACTTTGCCGGCACTGGATTCTTTCAATATTTTTTCAAAACTGATCACACCTATTTTAGCCGCATCCGCTGCAAAAGCGCTGCAAGTAAACATAGTCGCAATAATCATAGCAATAATCAAACCTGCCGGAATTAGAATGCTTTTTTTCATTTATGCCTCCGAAGATAAAATTTTATTTTTTAAAAAAATGCACCGATTGAAAAGTCAAACTGACCATCCCCGGTACTCTTAACATCTTTACCGTCTATAACAATACCATAGGCCAATCTGATGGGTCCCATGGGAGAATTCCATCTAAGTTCAAAGCCTGAGCTGGAAAACTGATCGCCAAAGTCAATATTTTCACCATCGGTATATACATCGCCTCTATCGTAAAACAAGACGCCGTAAACCGCCTGCTCCTCGGCAATGGGAAACATCATTTCAATATTGAACTGGCAATATTTCTCACCACCGACCTCCTTGCCCCCATCTCTGGTGCCGTTGATGTCTGTATCATCAAAACCTCTGATGGAATTGATGCCGCCAAGATAAAAGCGCTCCCAGTCTATATCCGGATCGCCATCGGTTCTATCATCAAGGTATCCTCCCTTGGCGTAGATACCGGCTGAAAATTTCCAGAATAAAGGGAAAAACATAGCCGATTCCACCAAATACTTGGTAAAATCAATCTCACCGCCCAAAAATTCACCTGCATATTCAATGGACAATTTGTGATACATGCCCTGGGTGGGCAGAAAGCTGTGATTTCTTGAATCATAAGTGATATAAGGCATAATGCTTGACGTCAAATAAGAGCCTTCTAAAACAGGTGTCTTTTCGGTTTCAACATCTTCGATATCAAACTTCTCAATGTTGTAAACCAAACCAATGCTGGTGTAATCCCAAAACCTGCGGGAGGCAGCCCGCAGGGTGAGCCCCATGGCATCTTTTTCATAATAATCGTATTCATTTTCAAATTTATAAATATTAAAGCCGGCTGAAATGGGCCTGTCAAACAGCCAGGGTTCGGTGAAAGCGATATCATACAATGCATTTTCTCCGGACATCCGAATGGTGAATTTTCCTGTCTGCCCTTTGCCAAAAAGGTTACGCTCTTCAACGGAAAACTGCCCGAACGCACCGTCGTCACTGGAAAATCCGCCGCCAAAAGAAAAATTTCCTGTTGGTTTTTCTTCAACGTTAATATGAACGTCTCGTTTGTTTTCTTCTTTGGTTTTAACCGGTTTGATATCGATATTCTGAAAATAGTCTTTGAACACCAGGTTTCTGTTGGAACGCTGGATTTTTTTCATGCTGTAAAGGCCTTGCTCCTCAATGGCAAGTTCTCTTCGGATCACCTTGTCCCTGGTTTTATCGTTGCCGGTAATAATAATCCGGTTAAAGTAGACAAGCGCCCCCTTATCAATGTTAAAGCTTATATTTACAATTGCTTCAGCATCATTTTTATCCGCCCTTGGAACAACCCTGACATTGGCATATCCCTGATTGGCATAAAAATCGTTCAGGGTGATCATATCCTTACGGACAAGTTCTCGGTTATACAATTCAGATTTATGGGAAACCAAAAGCGCTAAAAGTTCTTCTTCGGTGGTAAGGATGTCACCTTTAATGCTGACCCTACCATTTTTATATTGATCTCCCTCGTCAATTTTAAACCGGATGGTAATCTCTTCTGTGCCCATCTTCACCACAGGGTCAGACACTTTGACATTTATAAACCCATTGTTCTTATAAAAGGCTTCTATGCGAAGCACGTCATTGTCAAGTTCGGTCTCGTCAAGTTCTCCCGAGGATGTTATAAATGACCAAAACCCCTTTTCCTGGGTCTGCATCTTGTCTTTGAGATCATCATCATCAAAATATTTATTGCCCTCAAATTCAACGGTTGAAATTCTTACTTTTTCACCTTCTTCAATATTAAAAATGATATCTGCCTGATGATTTTTCAATGGTTTCACGTCATAGGAAATCCGGCAGTTATGATAATTTTTTTCATAATACAGGCGTTTGAGTTTATCCACATCATTATTCAACTTATATGCGTTGAGAATGGACCCGGTTGATGTCCCCACAACCTCAAATAGTTCCTGGTCCTCATAAATATGATTATTTTCAAAGCGGATATTACGGACACTGGGTTTTTCCCGGACTTCAAAAAGGATCTCAACCCCTTTATCCATGTTCTGTCTTTTGATGACCACATCATCAAAATATCCCATTTTATATACGCTGTTCAGATCATTGTTTAAAGCGGTGCGACTTAGAATATCGCCTTTCCGGGATGAGATTACCCTTTGGATGGCATCTGCATCAACACGCACATTCCCTGTGATGAGAATTGCTGAAATAATCTTCTGCTGAAACAGTTCTCCGGTAATATCTTTTTCCAGGGAGGTTATGCCTGCATACAATTCAGATGGACTTGGGGATTGTGAAAAAAAAGTTATAGGCGCCTGTTTTTCATATACATTGTGCATCTGAGAATCAATGCTCAAAGCCTGCCCGGATATAAAGATGTCGCCGGTAATGATCCAGTCAACACCTAAACGGATACCCTCCTGGCGAAATTGTTCGTATCCCCAGTCAGTTGTGTCAACAAAGGTGTCGGTAATCACTACTTTCGCGCCGTCTTTTTCAAGTTTTTCCTTCAACATGTTTGACACGGCCGATGCAATTTTTTCATCGGGCTGCTCTGCCTGGACGTGAAAGGGGAATAATGCGACTGCGGCCCGCTCCTCGGCAGACACAAGGCCTGTCCCTAAAAGGTAGAAAAAAGCTGCAAGCAATACACTGAACTTAAAATTTCTCATAGTTAGTCCTAAGCAATTTATTTTACACAATTATTACTTTTCAAACTGGTACGATTTTCCCGTCTTTCAACGTCAGTTTTCTGTCCATTAAACCGGATAGTTCTGAATTATGGGTGACCACGATAATCGTCATCCCCATTTCCTTATTAAGTTCTTTTAAGAGCTGGTGAACCGCGTGACTGTTCTTTTGATCCAGATTGCCGGTGGGCTCATCAGCCAATAACAGGGCCGGTGCCATGACGAGCGCCCTTGCAATGGCAACCCGCTGCTGCTCGCCACCGGACAGATCTTCCACCCTGTATTCGATTCGGGCACCAAGCCCTACCCTTTCAAGCATATTTACTGCATGTTTTTCAATATTTTTTTTAGATTTACCACCGATCAGCCCAGGCAACATTACATTTTCAACGGCTGTAAATCCCTGGAGCAAATAGTGAAATTGAAAAACAAAACCAATATTTTTATTCCTAAAAACGGCAAGCTTTTCATCATTATACCCCAGGATATCTTCACCACCGAAGCGCTGGCTGCCTTCATCCGGCCTGTCAAGGGTGCCGATGATGTTAAGCAGAGTGGATTTCCCAATACCGGAAGCCCCCACGATGGCAATGGTCTCGCCCTGTTGTATGGACAAATCCGCCTTGTGCAAAATGTCCAGCGCCGCTGTTTTGGATACAAAAAACCGTGAAACCCCATTCAGTTGAATCAGCGGCGTGTCACCCATATCTTATGGCCTCCACCGGATTCATTCGTGACGCCTTATACGACGGATACAGGGTGGACAAAAAACAAATCACCAATGCGGACACAGCGGTTAAAATAACATCCGAATATTCAAGCTGAATCGGAAGAGTGGAAAAGGGATATGCCTCGGGCAGTTTGATAAATTCGTATCGTTTAAGGACGTAACAGACTACGACCCCAAGCGTTGTCCCGATACCCGTACCGATGATACCGATAATCATCCCTTTGATTATGAATATACGGCGAATCATGGAATTTGTAGCGCCCATTGCTTTTAAGACGGCAATATCACGGGTTTTTTCCATAACCATCATGATCAGTGCCGACGCAATATTAAATGCCGCCACAAGGATAATCAGCGTTAAAATAACAAACATGGCGGTTTTTTCAAGTTTAAGAGCAGAAAAAAGGCTGTGGTTGATATCCATCCAGTTGCGCAAATAATACGGATATTTTATGAACCCAAGCTCTTTTTGGCTTAGGTCTTTTACCTTGAATATCTGCTCGGTCCAGATACCGTAAGCCGAGATTTTACCTTTGGCCGCCACAAGGGCCTGGACCTGATCCAGCCGGGCGTAAGCCAGGCTGGAATCATATTCCGACATACCGGATTTAAAGGTGCCGGTAACCACAAACTGCTTCATGGACGGAATCTGACCCATAGGGGAGATAATGCCAGATGCCGACATAAGGATCACGCGGTCGCCTTCCATCACCCCCACGGCATGGGCCAGGGACTGACCAAGAATAATACCGGGAAGGCCTTTTGTAATCGTTGTTTTGTTTAATGCGGCCCCAAGGTCTTCGGCGGTGTATCCTTTAATCAGTGCAGCCCCTTTTTCCGGTTCAACTCCCCGGAGAATAATGCCGGAAAAAGAATTGCTACTGCGTATCATGGCCTGGCCGAATAAAATGGGAGAGACGGCCGTGACCCCGGGGATCTGCCTGATCTTATCTTCCATGTCCGGATCAGGCGTAAAATGGCCGGAATAATTCATGGCCAGAACATGGGGTTCCAGTCCAAGAATTCTATTTCTGAATTCTGTTTCCGACCCGCTCATGACGGCAATAACCACCACCAGTGCCATGACGCCGAGAAGAACACCCGCCACGGACAACAAGGTGATCAAAGAGATAAATCCCTCCTTGCGTTTGGCCCGCAAATATTTTCCGGCTATGAAAAGTTCCGCCCCCACAGAGACCTTTTATGCTTTTTTCATATGTGGAAAAAGAATCACCTCTCGTATGGAGGCGGCATCCGTCAGTAGCATGACAAAGCGGTCAATGCCGATCCCCTGTCCGGCTGTGGGCGGCATGCCGTATTCCAGTGCCTCGACATACTCAGCATCCATGATATGGGCTTCATCATTGCCTTCGTCACGTTGACGCACCTGCATGGCAAAACGGTCATACTGGTCTTCAGGGTCATTGATTTCGGAAAATCCGTTGGCGATTTCTCTTCCGGCAATGAATAATTCAAACCGGTCCGTAAGTTCAGAATCTGAATCGCTTTTTCTGGACAGGGGGGAGACTTCCACCGGATATCCGGTAATAAATGTGGGCTGGATGAGTTTAGGTTCCACAAGGGCATCAAAAAGCTTGGTCAGCACTTTGCCGTGCCGGTCCTTTTTGGCGATTTGAATATTTTCCTTTTCAGCGTGCGCCAGCAGCGCCTGGGTGTCATTTACAATGGCCGGATCAACGCCTCCGATCTCTGACAGGGAATCTATCATGGAAATACGTTTCCATCCCTTTGAAAAATCAATGGTCACACCCTGGTATTCAACGCTGCTGTCGCCGGTAATCTGGGTGACAATGGTGGAAAACATCTCTTCGGTCAGATTCATCAAATCTTCATAGGTGGCATAGGCCTGGTAGAACTCAACCATGGTGAATTCCGGATTATGCCGGGTAGAGACGCCTTCGTTCCTGAAATTCCGGTTGATTTCAAACACCTTTTCAAATCCGCCAACCACCAGTCGTTTCAGATACAGTTCAGGGGCGATACGCAGGTACAGTTCCATACCCAAGGCATTATGCCAGGTTTTAAACGGTGTGGCTTCGGCACCGCCGGGTAATGTCTGCATCATGGGTGTTTCCACCTCCATGAATCCGTTCTCATCAAAAAAACGTCTCATGGCGGCCACGATGGCACTTCGTTTTGTAAACGTCTGCCGGGTGTTTTCATTCATAATCAGATCAAGGTAGCGCTGGCGGTATCTTTTTTCAGGGTCCTTGATGCCGTGAAATTTTTCGGGCAGTGGCCTTACGGATTTGGACAAAAGATTAAACCCTTCGGCAAGCAGGGTCCACTCACCGGTTCTTGTCTGGAACAAAGGCCCCTCAACACCAATAAAGTCACCAATATCCAGTTTTTTAAACAGGGCATATACGTCATCACCGACCTTGTTTTTCTGGATATATACCTGCATCTGCTCACCGCCATCCTGGAACCTTACAAACGAGGATTTCCCCATTTTATTAATGGCCATCATACGGCCCGCGAGACTGAATCTGCGTCCGTTCTCGCCCAGGGTATCCGCATTTTTTTCTATAATGTCTTTTACTTCATGAACCCTATGATCCGGTTTAAAATCATTGGGATACAGGCTGACACCTTCGTTTTTTAGCTCGTTTATCTTTTCTTTGCGAAGATCAAGAAGTTTACTTGTTTTGTTATCCATAAAAAATAGCTACTTTCGTTTATATTTAGGCTCCGGATTTATACATAAAAAGGGCTGCGTCCGTTTAATCTAAAACTTTTAGGCACGGTAAACCCCATGAAGAAAACATGGTAAAATAGCGTTTTTGTATAGCCTTGTCAATGACGGTACGGAAGGGAAAAAAAATCTCATAAAAAAACACAATTAATCTTCAAATAAACTGTTTTTGAGCTTTTCACGGCAGACATATATAGGAACCGGGGGTTATTTTAAACAATGTTCATTAATAACCTGATGCCGATTAGTTTTCACTTAATATATAGGTCAAGGCCATAATTCCGGGGACATCTATGATAAGTTTTGTCCCCGGAATTCAAACGCGTGCTATTCCATTAAATTCCAGAACGGTTCAGCCTGTGGCGAATACCCCTTTTCCCGGGCCTGGATATCCAGTCCACTCATACCCATGACCACAACATCCATGTTTACCGGATCAATATGCCGGCTCAGGTCTATGGTCAAAAGATAGGTGTTGCATAACTTGCAGACGCTCACCTGTTCTCCGTCCTTGACAGAGCTGTTCTGATCGAAAAGATATTCAAAAAGGTGCTGGTCCTTATTTTCGCATCGGGGACAGGTGTGACGGCTAAAACGCCATTCATGAGCGCACACGGAACACTGCAGCCAGCGCTTGCCCCCTTCACCAACGAGCCCTGCAACAAGCGGGAATGATCCGCACATCGGGCAGTGCCCGTACAGCCACTTATGCCCCTCTAATGAAGGGGAGAAGGCCCGGGCCTGAATTTCCTTGAACGGTTCAGAAATCTGGGCCAGAGCAAACCGGAATATGTCAGGTCTGGTGCCTGCCTGGGCAGCAAGTACTTTTAGCTTTCGGATGTCGTTCTTCACGAATGCCTGGACGCACTTACCGGCATCAAGACTGTTGTCCGCAATGCTGCTTGCAATTGATTCAATGTCCAACCCGATGCCTGGAAGTGCCTCTGCTATGGGCGGCAAAATCATGTGAGCTGCCTGTTTAAACTCCTGGTGGAAGTCCATAAGACCTGTGATGGCAAACAAATGTACCCCTTTAGAAAACCGGACCCAATCAAGTTCGGGTAGATCAGGTTTGTTTACCTCGTTTTCAGACAGACGTGCCGTCAATTCAGCTTTTGCCATCAGCACCGGACCAAATTCAGAGACAAGTGAGGATAACGCCGGTTTGCGCGTCACCAGGGTGTCAAGGGCCGCTTGAATGCCTTTGGGCGTTTTTTCATGGCAGATACGTTCATTCTGATTCATAATCTTTGACCTCCTTTAACCGGTAAATCCCACCACACAAAAGGTGAAATGGTCTTTACCTGAAATGGACAGACCAGCATACACCAGCCTGTAAAAATATAGATTTTTGCCCCGGCATCCACCAAGGACTTAGCGAGACCGACAAAAAAAACAGTGACCATTTGTTTACTTCTTATTTTGGAGAATTTCGCATCGGTAGTATATTGCAGGCGTTATTATATGCCAACCAATATTTCTAAACCGAATGACCGGCATAACCACAAACATATTATTACTTTTTTTACTCAATAATTAGATAATCATCTATCAAATACCACACCCACCCCAACCACAAAATAGCATGATATCCTGTAAAAATTTGCAAGCATTTCCAGATAATGTTATAAATCCATTATGGTTTTTACAGTTAAGCAGATCTGGTTATTCTTACTTTTCGAATGTTATCCCGTTAGCTACGTAAACACGAAAGACAAACAAAAACGACTAATCAACTTGTTATCCTTGGAAGAAAAGCAAAAGTGCGAATAGAAATACCAGCTATCACTGGGGAATAAAGTTGTTATGTGGCCATTAAAGAAATTTCAGGAGGAATAATGACTCAAACCAATCCGAAAAAACTGTATGTTGATGCCAACAATAAAATTAGTGCTGAAGGTCAGCATTCACAACTGAAAAACAAGTCAGCTTTCTTACAAATTCCGGCAGAGTTGGAAAAAGAAGTGAACGCGTATGTCACCAAATTAGCCAAGAAAAATAATGTAGAATGGAAAAGTGATGAGGGAATAAAATCTCCTTTTCAATCCACAGGATGCTTTTTCGTTATATCTCTGGAAAAAATTGAAGATTTGATGAAAGCAATCAATAATTGTCTTTCTTTGAACGAGGGTGATATGGATGAAATAAAAAAGAATCTAAAACAAGCCATGGATATTATTAATGGCATATAATTTAAATGGGGCCGGGCCCGCCTCAACTCGTTGCAATTAAAATACGTTTCCAACAAAAACGCACTGATTCCAGAGTTGTTTTACACTTTTCGAGGCCCACAAAAGAACGATATATAAAAACCGAAACAAAAAAAATCAAATCACCGAAATGCTGCGGATACGCCGCAGCATTTTGTTGCATCAGGTTTTCGTTCAGCAATAGATAAGGTTTAGGGCTTTAAGTTGTATGGGCGGTTTTATTCGGATTGCGAGCCTTAAGAGCCTGTTTAAAAATAGATGAATCGGCTGCAATCCCATGAAAATGAGAGCCAATCCCCTAATTTTTAAACAGGCTCTAAGTTATTTCAGTTCCTAAATGTTTATCCGTTAATGTCCTGTCAGTCTACACTTTTTCTAAAATTTTCAAAAAGAATAGATCAAGTACACAGGGGCCCGGCACAAACCGTCCCTGGTGCTTTTCTGCAAAAATTTCACAGGCAATTTATTGTGCCCACGCCACCGGTACGATATGGTGGGGAAACTAAAATTCAAAACTGAGCAGAAGTGATATGAGTGAACATGTGATTGAGAATATAAAAAGATACTACCTTGAGATGCTACCATTCAACAAAGTCCTTGGGATTGATATAAAGGAGCTGGATTACAATTCAGGAGGAGCTGTTACCACTTTTCAGATGAAAGCGGACCTCATCGGAAATTCGGTAGCCGGCATTCTGCACGGCGGCGTCACCGCATCAGTCATTGATTTAACCGGAGGACTTTCCGCACTGATTTCCTGCGCAAAATTTCATGAAGGCGAATCATTTGAAGAAATCGGCCAAAAACTTGTTGAATCTGCCACGATTAATATGCGGGTCGATTACTTAAGGCCGGGCAAGGGAGAATCCTTTGAATGCAGAAGCCGGGTGATCAGGGCTGGCAGCCGGATCGTGGTTGCAAAAGTAGACCTGTATAATGAACAGGAGGTCAGGATTTCCACAGGAACCGGGACTTATATGATTGGCTGAATCTGCATAACAGCCACTTTCTGACCTGGTCTTGTAACGAGGTTAGGTCAACCCGATGTACTTTTCCGACATCCGGCTCTGTGATGTAATAATATAGCTCCGATACGCCATGGTCCATATCCAAGGCAATCAAATTTATACTGACGCTTCCGGCGAGTCAACCACCGTACAACAGTATTTTTAAACAAATTCCATTTCAATGAGATTTAGGACGTACTCCAATGGTATATTTTTCTCAATGATCCCAATTCAAGCCCCTTGCATCAATCCGGATTTTCAAAAATCAGTGTAAAAACGGTGCCTTTCCCGGGAATGGATTCAAAATCAATCATGCCGTCATAGGTGTCAACAATCCGGTGGATAATTGAAAGTCCAAGACCGGTCCCATCGCTTTTGGTGGTGTAAAACGGATCAAAAACATGGGGCGCATTTTTTTCGTCAATGCCTATCCCTGTGTCTCGAACGGTCAAATAAATACGTTTGTGTCGAGGCGAATATAAGGATATTGTAATTTTTCCTTTCCCGTCAATGGATTCGGCTGCGTTTTTAATCAGATTCCATAAAATCTGCTGTAAATGAATCGCATTCATGTACACATGCAGATCCCTCTCAAGCCAGGTAACAATATTGATTCGACCATGCCAGTCCGGTGTATTGTCAAACAAAATTTTTACATCATCAATGGCCGTGGCCAGATCAATCAATTCTGCGTTGGTTCGGCCGGGTTTTGAAATCAGTCGAATATCGGTTACGATTTGTTTAAGGCGATCTGTCTCCCTTAAAACAATCTGCATCAGTTTATCAATGTCCCCTGTTGGTGCCATTTCTTCTCTTAACATCTGTATGGAGCCGGACAAAGATGCCAAGGGATTTTTAATCTCATGGGCGATGCCGGACACAATTTCATCCACAGCCGCCATTTTTTCCACACGTTTTAAATGTTCCTGGGCGATTTTAAGATCTTTTCTGGCTGATTTAAGCTGCAGGGAGAGGATACCGCTTAACGCTGCCGTGGCAAAACAGGCTGAAATGATGATCACAATCCGGTACAGGATATGGTGCTGGTCCACGACCAGGGCAAGGGTCTGGTTTTCCGACAAAGGGGCAATGATCTTAAGATACTCAAGCTCAATGAGACAACCATACTGAAGGCTCGATGCCAAAGCCACTGAAAAGCTGCCCCGGACAAGCAGCAGCATGGCGGCATAGATGATCACCAAAAGATATAAAAATGTAAAAATACTATGGTAGCCGCCGGTGACAAAAACAATGGCTGTAATGATAAAAGTATCGATAATTATCTGGGCATAGGCAAGGGCATACAGGTACTTTTTTTGGCAAAGCCAGGTAAAATAAACCAAAGACAGCCCAAGGATGGCGCCGGAAATTTTGTACAGGGATAAAAAAGATTGATCCCTTTGGCCGGACAGGTCGGTATCGGAAAAAAAAAGGGTGGAAAATATCAGTACCAGAGCGAATACCGCCCTGGCCAGGACAACCCACTTGATCTGAATGAACAGTTCCCGGGTCCGTCGGAATAAAAAATCCGGGCTATCCAACTGCGCTTGCCATTGAAAAAATAGGTAGATACATGGCAATAACAAGGCCGCCGACCACAACACCTAAAAATACAAGCATAAAAGGCTCGATCATGTCGGTCAGGTTTTTTACGGCCTGGTCCACTTCCTCATCATAAAAATCTGCAATTTTGGTCATCATTATATCCAAGGCACCTGTGGATTCACCCACTGCGATCATTGAGCAGACCATGGATGGAAACACCCCGCTCTCCAGCAAAGGGTCTGCCATGGACCGGCCTTCGGAAATACCGACCTTGACATCTGATATGGCGAATTCAATGATTTTATTGCCGGCGGTTTTGCCTACAATGTCCAGAGCATCGAGAATAGATACCCCGGATGAAATCATGGTGGATGTGGTACGGGTAAATTTTGCCACGGCCACCTTTCGGATCAAAATGCCGATGACGGGCAGACGTAAAAACATATCATCAAGAAAAATTCGCCCTTTTTTTGATTTATACGTTTGTCTAAAAAGAAAAACCGCCCCAATCAATCCCAGAATCATCCATACTACATGCCCCACCACAAAATTACTTAGCGTCACAACCATCTGGGTGGGAATGGGCAGCGCCGAGCCCATGTCGGCAAACATTTTTTCAAATACCGGAATAACAAATACAAGAATAACGCCCACCACAATAATTGCCACAGCCAGGGTAATGCCCGGATAGGTCATGGCTCCCTTGACCTGCTTTTTGAGTTTTGCCATTTTTTCGGCATAGGCTGCTAAACGCTGTAAAATGACATCAAGAATACCGCCGGCCTCGCCAGCGGAGATCATGTTAATAAAAAGTTCGTTAAAGGTTTTGGGAAATTTTTTCAGGGCATCGGCAAAGGTCTCTCCAGATTCAACAGACTCTTTAATCTGCTTAAGCTGCTTTTTAAATGTGGGATTTTCCTGCTGGGAATACAAAATATCCAGGCAT
>Ga0193962_1000454_pt1 | contig 18655 bp, 16 predicted proteins | sample FB_5_MG_FD_140335 | JGI IMG/M metagenome (GOLD analysis project Ga0193962, IMG submission 140335) | Microbial mat bacterial communities from the Broadkill River, Lewes, Delaware, United States - FB_5_MG | ecosystem: Environmental > Aquatic > Freshwater > River > Microbial mats | place: USA... | reverse complement strand
GCTCTCGCTGCTTAAACTCGGCCCCTAAGGACTCGGTTATTTCACGGCACTCAATAACATCGACATTGGTAAGGCCGTTGATGGCGGAGACTTGTACATCAGGAATCAGTTCTGCTGCGCGCTTGATAAAGGCTTGAACCGCTTCAAAGGAGCCAGGTAGGGCGGGAAGGCAGTGTTGTTGGTAGACACTTTCATTTTGTGCGTTGAGTGAGATCGATAGGGCATCGATACATTCTGCCAGTTCTGGGACGATATCACGTTTATGGAATAGGCTACCTAAGCCATCGGTATTGATGCGGGTTTTTCCACCCTGCTGTTTCACCCAATGGGCAACTTCAAGTAGTGCTTTAAGGCGCAGTGTTGGCTCGCCATAACCGCAGAAAACTACTTCGTCATAGCGAGAGGGATCACCTAGCTGTGAAATGATGGTTTCAACTTCTGGTCGTTTACTCAGGTATAGCTCGTGGCCTTTCACTTCGGTTGAGCCGTTATGCTTCGGGCAGAACTGACAGGCTAAGGTGCAGCGATCGGTTAAATTGATATAGAGACTGTTACGAATAAGGTAGATATAGCTGTCTTTGTGGTCCGCAGGCGTGATCCGTTTAGCCGGATTAGGGCGCTTTTGGTTAAGGTGCTGCTGGCTTGTCGCGCTGTTAGTCATGGACCGCAATCGTGGTTGTAAAGTGTTCTTTGAATACTAAGGCTTTGTGTTGGCAGCGGCGTTGATGGCTATCAACTAAAAGAGGGATGGTGGTGAAAATAAATCGTAAAAGTGACCCGGTTGTAGGGTGCATTGCACCCATAACCGGTATCGAAGGGGACGGTACTACATAAAGTGGCTGCTTAGGCAGCCGCTTTTTGAGAATTATGTTCGGGGTGGGTGGCAATAAAGTGTTTTAGAACTTTTTGTAACATTTCGGCATGTTGATAGTTACGTTCACGCTGCGCTTTTTCGATATCGTCCATAATGATGCGCTTAATTTTCTGTTCGCCGGCATGGGTAATCATGTAATGACCTAGGGCCATGGCAATCATTGGGTCCATGTGTTCATGTTCTGCAATTGCGTCGACTTCTTCAGAGGTTAAATCGCTTAGTTCTAAACATTCTTCGTACGTTAACATCTCTTTTCCTCGGCCTTATTTTTATCGATCTAACTGGCTTTCCCGAGTCACTTCCTGAACGGGTGAATTTGAGTGTAGGAGAGGTTCTGAAATAACTCTAATCAGTAGGCGGGAGAAAAATTCACGCTGAATATTTATTCAATAAATATTATTCATGTTGCGCATGCGTAAGATGATTATGGTTCAAGTAAGCGGTCGCCGTATGATGCAGGCTGGCGAGGTGGTGCAGAACAGCAAGTCAATTTTGGTGCGTGTGCACCAGCATGGAACTTGCTGAAAAATAATAAGTTTATGCTTTTATCGTATAGAAAAAAGTGCGGAAAAATCGTTGTTACTTAGCAGTAAAAGTAGCTTTTGTTTACCGGTTGGGCATTTCTGTGTGATCTGTTCACCTTCGGCCGGAAAGTGGTAGTCCCGCAAGCGGGATAACCAGAAACGCAGTGCTGCAATACGCATCATTGCCGGCAATAGATCTTCTTCCATCGGATCTAATGGGCGGATCTCCTGATAATGGGCGAGTAGCTTTTGCGCTTTCTGGTTATCAAACTGGTTGCTCTCTTCATCAAAACACCACGCGTTAAGTGTGACGCTGAGATCGTATAAATAAGGCGTTGAGCAGGCGTGATAGAAATCGATAAGGCCGGATAACTGATCACCCACAAACATGGCGTTATCAGGGAATAGATCTGCATGAACTGGGCCGCTGGGTAGGGTGGTCCAATCGATGTCACCTGCGGCCATTAAGTTGACTTGCAGGAGTTCTTGCTGCGCTTTATCTAACTTATTAAACACGCGTGCGCCAAGTTCGGCACACCATTGTGGAATGTGAACATATTGTTCCAACGGCAATTGTGACGATAGCTGGTGGAACTGCCCTAAGGTTTTGCCTATGACCGCGGCTTGCTTATCGCTTGGCTTTTCTAATGGTGTACCTTCTAAGCAGGCCATGAGTACGGCAGGACGGTTATTAAGGGTAGAGAACAGTTCACCGGAGTTAAGGTGGATCGGCTGTGCACAAGGCAGGCCTTGTTCTGCTAGGTGATCGACTAAACCAAGGATAAATGGCAGTTGTTCTGCTGGAACCGATTCAACTAATGTCAGGACATAGCGGCCTTGGTCGGTATCGACGAATAAGTTACTGTTCTCAACACCGGCACTGATCCCTTTATATGAGATAAGCTCACCTACAGAGTATTGCTGTAGGTGTTGTACTAATTCGGTGCTGCTGACAGAGGTATATACTGACATCTGTGGTAAACCTTGTTCTTGGCTAACGGCTATTATTGGGTGGTAATGCTTTAGTGACTATTAATATGTGCGGAACCTGTGTTTTGTTGTAACCAGTTCCATAAGCTTTCAGCGCAGCTTTTACGCACTAAAATATCGTAATCTTGAGTGTCGTGAAGGGACATAATACTGATGCCTTCACTGAGTTCTGCTTCGGTCACGGGTAGATCGCTAAACTGTTGGGTATTAGAGCTGCCCAATAGGTAGTGTATCGCCGCTTGTGTTAGATGCGCTTTAAGCTGACCTGAGCTTTCATCAAGTTTTAGGTCTTCGCCAAAGGTCTCTCGCATCGCTTGCAACACCGATTCATGTGCTCCTGCTGGGGGTAGCACTAACCAACGGTTTTCATTCACCCACAAAATTGCTAAGCGGCCCATGCATGAGATACGGTTGACGGTCAGAGGCTGCGAGACACCCATGACTTCGCCTAGGGCGATCAACAACTCTTTATCGTTTGGTTCTGTATCTAAACCAAGATCACCAATAAAAGGGCGTTCACGTACGATAATGCTACTAATACGGCTATCGTTCCCGATCGCGGCTTGAACATTCAGATGAACTAACGTGCCGCCTTGTGCGCTGTCTTGTGACATGCGCTGTGTAGACTTTGTGTTCTCATGCTGTAATGACATTTCAAATGCTCCTTTACAGGCCTTTAGCCTGAAGATCCGCATGGTAAGACGATCGAACCATGGGTCCGCTGGCGACATTCTTAAAGCCTAGCTGGTAACCGATCTCTTCGTATTCTTTAAATTCGTCCGGCGTTACATAACGCTCTACTGCCAGGTGGTGTTTACTTGGCTGTAGGTACTGACCGATCGTCAGCATGTCGACATCGTTGGCGCGAAGATCTTTCATCACTTGAATGATCTCTTCTTTTGTTTCGCCTAAACCAACCATTAGGCCAGATTTAGTATCGACTTCTGGGTGTAAGCGTTTGAACTGATACAGTAGATTAAGCGACCAGTGATAATCTGCCCCAGGACGTACCTGCGGATAAAGGCTAGGTACCGTTTCCATGTTGTGATTGAGTACATCAGGAATGTGCGCAGACAGTTTTTCTAAAGCAACGTCCATACGTCCGCGAAAGTCGGGTACTAAGATCTCAACTTTAAGGTCTGGGCTGACTAAGCGTGCTTCTTTAACACACTCGGCAAAATGACCGGCACCGCCATCTTTAAGGTCATCGCGGTCAACCGATGTGATAACAACATACTTAAGACCAAGCTGAGCAATCGTTGAGGCAACATTTTTCGGCTCATCTGGGTCTAGATTCATTGGGCGGCCATGGGCGACGTCACAGAAAGGGCAGCGACGTGTGCAAATTGCTCCCATGATCATCAATGTGGCCGTTTTATGGCTGAAGCATTCCGCTAAATTAGGGCAGGAAGCTTCTTCACACACGGTATGTAGTTTGAGGTCGCGGAGCTGTTTCTTAACTTTCTTTACATTAGCGTTTGAGCGGGCATCGATACGGATCCACTCAGGTTTACGCAAACGTTCACGGCTTGGGTCTGGTTTATGACGCAAGCGAGACATTTTTGATTCGCCTTTGAGCTCTTGTAATGGAATCAGTTCCATGAAGCCACCTCGGGGTATTAGGTTAAAAAAGGGGAGTCCGAGCCCATGGGAGGGGGCTCGGTCCCCAAGCCTTACTAAGAAGGGTCGGACGGATTAGCCATAAATAATTTACAGTGCGATTAAGCGCTGTAAATTAACCACGGTAATAGCGTTGCTCGATAAACGGTGCTTTAGAAACAGTCATTGGCATCTGCTTGCCACGAACGACAGCAAATACTTCAGTTTCTAATGCGGAGTAAGCGGTTTCTACGTAACCCATAGCAACAGGTTTACCGACAGTAGGACCAAAGCTGCCACTGGTTACTTCACCGATTTTCTCACCGTCTGCATTGACAATTTCGGCACCTTCACGAATTGGTGCTTTGCCTTGGGCAAGGAAGCCAACACGTTTACGGCTGTAATCTTTATTGGCGATCTGAGCAAGAATAACCTCAGCACCCGGGAAACCACCTGCACGTTCGCCATCTGCACGACGACATTTGCTGATCGCCCAGATTAAGCTGCCTTCAATCGGCGTAGTGCTTTGGTCAAGGTCGTGTCCGTAAAGGCAAAGACCAGATTCAAGGCGAAGAGAATCACGTGCGCCAAGGCCGATGCATTCCACTTCTGGTTGCTCGATAAATAGGCGGCACAAACGTTCAGCATCCGCAGATGGAATTGAAATTTCGTAGCCATCTTCACCGGTGTAGCCCGAACGGCTTACGAAGCATTCCACGCCATCGATTGCGATGTGGCGAGAATCCATAAATACCAATTCATTTACTTCAGGGCAGATGCGCGATAGTGCTTGCGCAGCTTCTGGTCCTTGTAGTGCTACTAGTGCACGATCATCCAGTACTTCAAGCTCAACGCCAGCACCCAAATTAGCGCGCATGTGAGCGATGTCTTGCTCTTTACATGCTGCGTTAACAACTACATAAAGGTGATCACCATAGTTAGTGACCATTAGGTCATCCATGATGCCGCCTTTGTCGTTAGTGAACAGAGCATAGCGCTGCTTACCTGCAGGTAGATCAATAATGTCTACAGGTACTAGTTTTTCTAACTCAGCCGCTGCATTTTCACCGGTAAGTTTAACTTGGCCCATGTGTGATACATCGAATAAACCTGCGTGATCACGTGTGTGGATATGTTCTTTCTTCACACCTAGTGGGTACTGAACCGGCATTTCGAAACCCGCGAAAGGTACCATTTTGCCACCCAGTTCTACATGCAGGTCATATAAAGGCGTTTTGCTCAGCTCGGACATTATTATTCTCCAGTGTTCTTATTCTGAGGTTTGTTGAAACCTTCAGAGCTATAGTTCGCATACAATCTGTGGGAAAAGCTCAGTGTGCAGCCGGAACCTTTTCGACAAGTTGCAAGGGGTATAAATAGCAGGGCCTAGGGGATGCTAAGCCCTGCTACAGGCTATCTGTGGTAACCGTCAGTGATTAAACTTTCTGGTCGCCTGATAGATCAGCCGGTGCACCGTTACGTGCAAAGAACTCTTTTGTAAGCTTGAAGACAACAGGGCTAAGTAGCGCCAGTGCAATCAAGTTAGGGATAGCCATCATTGCGTTCAATGTATCTGCAACCAACCAGATGAAGTCTAGGCTCACTACGGCACCAACAGGTACAGCAAGGATCCAAAGAACACGGTATGGTTTGATCGCTTTAACACCGAATAGGAACTCAACACAGCGTTCGCCGTAGAAAGACCAACCGATGATTGTTGTGAAAGCAAAGACTGCTAGTGCGATAGCAACGAGGTAGTTACCAACACCAGGTAGCGCATTAGCAAATGCAGCTGAGGTCAGTGCTGCCCCGGAGGCTCCGGATGTCCATTCACCTGAAGTGATAATCACAAGACCTGTAATCGAACAGATGATGAGCGTATCGATGAATGTACCTAGCATAGCGATTAGACCCTGACGAACTGGATCTTTTGTTTGCGATGCGGCGTGAGCAATCGGTGCCGAACCTAGACCTGCTTCGTTCGAGAATACACCACGCGCTACACCAAAGCGGATTGCTGCCCAAACTGCTGCACCGGCGAAGCCACCTTCAGCTGCTGATTCAGTGAACGCATATGTGAACACAAGATCAATTGCTGCTGGAATTGCATCAGCGTTAATAGCCAGAACAACAAGGCCAGCACCCAGGTAGGCGATAGCCATAATAGGTACAAGAGCACCGGCTACTGCACCGATACGTTTAATGCCACCAATTAACACAGCACCTACAAGTACCATTAAAACAAGACCTGTAATCTTGAGATCAAGACCAAAGTTTGAATGTAGTACGTCAGCAACCGAGTTGGATTGTACTGTGTTACCAATACCGAACGCAGCAACTGCGCCGAATATAGCAAATGCAGTACCTAACCATGCCCATTTAGCGCCAAGACCGTTTTTGATGTAGTACATCGGGCCACCTACGTGACGGCCTTCTTCATCTACTTCACGGTATTTAACAGCAAGGACGGCTTCTGAGAATTTTGTTGCCATACCAACAAGTGCAGTACACCACATCCAAAACAGTGCGCCAGGCCCACCTAGGAATACGGCTGTAGCAACACCTGCGATGTTACCGGTACCAACAGTTGCGGAAAGAGCTGTCATCAGTGCCTGAAAAGGAGAGATTTCCCCCTCTTTTTCTTCACCTTTCCTGGTGTTGCGGCCTTCAAACAGAAGTTTGAAACCTGTACCTAATTTTAGAATAGGCATCAGGCGTAACCCCAGCATCAGGAAAAGACCTACGCCAAGGATGAGAACTAGCATTAGCGGGCCCCATACGATCCCGTTAATTGCTCCGATTATAGAGGTTAATGTTTCCATGAACCTGGACTCCATTGGATTGTTATTTTTATTTGCTTTGCACTTGGATCGTTATAAACCTGTCTATCCCACCTAAGTGGTCTGTACTGGGCCTATAAGTTGACCTGTTCCTAGAGCAACCGTGAAAGCTCAATGCTTCTTTGGTTTTTTCCTACTTTGGTTATAAATATCCATAGAGGGAAAATTGTTTGTTCTTGGGAATAAGTTTCCAATAGGAAACAAAGCTAGCGTAAGAGAAAAATAATTTCAACGAAAAAGTTAATAAAAAATCACCTAAAGCCTGAGAATTTCTAACCAATTGTTCAATAATTGTTTAAAAACAGTGAGTTAGTCATAAATGGAAAAATATTCATTTTTTAAGGCGCTTAGTTGAGCTTGGTAACTAAAGGTGGCGAGTCAGATAAGAAAGGGGGAGGGACCGGTCTAGCGATCAGCATCGACCGGCTTGAAGCGGATATGCTTTATGCGGTGACCCAGAGGACCTCTGCATCGGCTTCGCTGGTTGAGACAAGAGCGTGGCCCATCTCGCAATCATAGTAAGCACTATCGCCAACAAACAGTTCTACCGGTTCGTAAAACTCGGTGTAGAGCATGATGCTGCCCGAGAGGACATAGAGAAACTCTTCACCGTCATGTCTAACCCAATCTTCGTATTCGTCCCATGAATGGGTTCGCACCGTTGTTTTGAACGGAATCATTTTCTTATTAGTGAGCGTCGATGCTAACAGCTCGTGTTCATAAGTCACTGTAGGGTGCGGCTTGCCTTCACCTTTCTTGGTGATGTCTCGGCGGCCGGAGCAGTGGTGGGTCTCTTTTATGGGCTGGCTAAAGAGTTGAGGGATATCGATATTGAGGCCCGTCGCAAGCTTGTTCACGACGCTGAAGGTTGGCGATATCTGCTCGTTCTCAATTTTAGATAGGGTCGACCTAGCCAAGCCCGTGAGTTGGCTAACCTCTTCAAGGGTTAAATTTTGACTTAGCCTAAGTTCACGAACGCGTGCGCCAAGTTCTAGAGGCTCCACCATCGCTTCCGTCGATTGCTTGGATACCTTGATGCGGGGTTCGGGTTTTAAAAAAGAGGGTCTGTCTGACATGAGTGTTCCTTGGTGTTACACCTGTGAAGTAAACCGCGATAGGTAGTCGATGGCAATAAAGCGGGTATTGGTGCCTTCACGCAGATTTAAAAGATGTTTCTAAGGGTATACCTATATAGGGACAAAATAAACTTTTAGAAAATAAGTTTCCAATAGGAAACTTTTTGTTGATTTTGGAAAAATCCACTGCTAGTCTGAAAGCATAACGGTGAGATATGAGTGTTTTTTGTTCAGGTTTTCCGTTGAATGATTGGTTGTTGTATTAGGCAGATCGAAAAAAAGCGATCCATACTGCTAAACAGCACCACGCGACATGAATAATAAAAAGAGCGGAATGACCGCTGCGGAGATGGTGACGTGCCATTAAGTATATTTGATCTATATAAAGTTGGAATTGGTCCATCCAGTTCTCATACTGTTGGTCCAGTTGTTGCCGGCAATCGTTTCTTAGATGAATTGCGCGAGCGTGCTGTTCTTGATCGTGTCGCTTCAGTACATGTTGGTCTATTTGGCTCTTTAGCGATGACTGGCAAAGGTCACGCAACGGATGTTGCTGTGATGATCGGCTTGATGGGTGAAAAGCCTGATCTTGTCGACCCGGATAAAGTCCCCCTATATATAGAAGAGATTAAAAGCAGTCGTCAGTTAAATCTTGCGGGCGAGCGAATGATCTCTTTTGACCCAGAGAAAGATCTTCCTTTTAACTTCGGTGAATCTCTGCCTAAGCATCCTAATGGTATGCATTTTAAAGCATACGATGATGCCGGCATTATCCTGCACGACAATATTTTCTATTCTGTCGGTGGTGGGTTTGTTCTGAGTGATGCCGAAGCAGGGCAGGGCAAAGCGATAAAGTCTGATCATGTTTTGCCTTATCACTTTAACAATGGTGTTGAGCTTCTTGAGATCTGCGAAGCACAAGGCAAAACCATTGCACAGATCGTACTTGAGAATGAGCTAACTTGGTCGGATCAAGAGACACTTGAAAATCGTCTGTGGAATATCTGGCAGGTAATGGATAACTGCATTAAGCGCGGATGCAATGAGGTTGGTGAATTGCCCGGTGGTCTTAATGTTAAACGCCGTGCGAACGAGCTTTTCGAAGAACTTAAGAATAGCCCGGAAGCAGCCCTTAAAGATCAGTTAACGGTAATGGATTGGGTCAATCTGTTTGCTATTGCGGTTAATGAAGAGAACGCAGCGGGCGGTCGTGTTGTGACGGCACCTACTAATGGTGCTGCGGGTGTTATCCCTGCTGTGCTTGCTTACTACGATCGTTTTGTACACGGATCGAATCGTCAAGGTATCTATGATTTTCTAGCGACTTCAGCTGCGATCGGCATGCTGTACAAAAAGAATGCATCTATCTCTGCGGCCGAAGTTGGCTGTCAGGGTGAAATTGGCGTGGCCTGCTCTATGGCTGCGGGTGCTTTATGTGCCGTGATGGGCGGTACAAACCAGCAGATAGAAAACGCTGCTGAAATTGGCATGGAACATAATCTCGGTTTGACTTGCGACCCGATTGGGGGGCTTGTTCAAGTGCCGTGTATTGAACGGAATACGATGGGGGCAGTGAAAGCAATAAATGCTGCCCGTCTTGCATTACGTGGCGATGGTCAGCATCACGTATCACTGGATTCAGTGATTGAAACGATGCGTCAGACCGGTGTCGATATGCAAGATAAGTATAAAGAAACGTCCCAAGGTGGGCTCGCAGTGAACGTAGTCGCTTGTTGATCAAGGCAATTATTAATAGCCGTGTATCAATAAATGCTTGTTGAAGGCTGTTTGCCTGCTACCGCTGGCAGTTTAGCCCACTGACTTAAGCCGAATGAAACTCGCAATATATAACTAAGAGAATAACAATCATGAGTCACAGTGATCTGTATCGCAACGACGCTGTTTGCGAAGCATTTTTTACCCAAGATCTAGCAGAACGAGATGCTGAAATTTTGTCTTCTGTTAATGAAGAGTTCGATCGTCAAGAAAGCCAGATTGAACTGATCGCTTCTGAAAATATCGTATCTAAGGCTGTTATGCAGGCCCAAGGTACTGTATTGACAAACAAATATGCCGAAGGCTACCCAGGTCGTCGTTACTACGGTGGTTGTGAGTACGTTGATAAAGCGGAAGCATTAGCAATTGAACGTGCAAAAGCGTTGTTCGGTTGTGAATTTATTAACGTTCAGCCGCACTCTGGTGCTCAGGCGAACGGTGCCGTAATGCTTGCGCTACTACAGCCAGGCGACACTGTACTGGGTATGTCTCTTGATGCGGGTGGTCACCTGACGCATGGTGCTCGTCCTGCACTATCGGGTAAGTGGTTCAACGCTGTTCAGTACGGTGTTTCTAAAGAAGATTGCCGTATCGATTATGATGAAGTAGAAAAGTTGGCGGTTGAGTGTCAGCCTAAACTGATCATTGCTGGCGGTTCTGCTATTCCTCGTGAGATCGATTTTGCTCGTTTCCGCGAGATTGCTGACAAAGTTGGCGCGTTCCTTATGGTTGATATGGCGCATATTGCGGGTCTTGTAGCGACAGGCGTTCACCCGTCTCCACTACCATATGCCGATGTTGTAACGACGACGACTCACAAGACATTGCGTGGCCCTCGTGGCGGTATGATTTTGTCGAACGATCTTGATCTTGGTAAGAAGATTAACTCTGCGGTATTCCCAGGCCTTCAAGGTGGTCCTTTGATGCATGTTATTGCAGCAAAAGCGGTTGCTTTCGGTGAAGCGCTACAGCCTGAATTTAAAACCTATATTGAGCGCGTTGTAGAGAATGCCAAAGTATTAGCAGGCGTTATGGTTGAGCGTGGCTGCGATATCGTTACAGGTGGTACCGATACTCACCTTATGTTGGTTGATCTTCGCCCTAAAGGTTTGAAAGGTAATGTCGTTGATGAAGCACTAGAGCGTGCGGGCATTACTTGTAACAAAAACGGTATCCCATTTGATCCAGAGAAGCCGATGGTAACGTCTGGTATTCGTTTAGGAACACCAGCGGGTACTAGCCGTGGTTTTGGCCCTGAAGAGTTCAAACTGATCGGTAATTTGATCAGTGATGTGCTAGATGGCCTAGTGGCTAACCCAGAAGATAATTCTAAAGTGGAAGCGGAAGTCAGTGCACAGGTAGCTGAGCTGTGTAAAAAATTCCCTCTATACCGCTAATCTTAAGTCACTGACTTTTGATGGTGTTTTTTAGAAAAACCTGTGTAACGAATTAAGTAATAGGAAAAAAATTATGAGCATTCCATCTAACTATGTTTTCGCTCCAAGCCACGAATGGGTTTTGGATAACGGTGACGGCACTATCACTCTTGGTGTATCTGACCACGCTCAGGAACTGCTAGGTGATGTTGTATTTGTTGAGTTGCCAGAAGTTGGCCGTGAAATTGAAGCTGGCGAAGAGTTCTCACTGGTTGAGTCTGTAAAAGCTGCTTCTGATATCTACTCTCCAGTAACTGGTGAAGTTGTTGCGGTTAACGAAGAGTTGGAAGACGCGCCTGAAACAGTTAACGAAGAGCCTTATGAAGGTGGTTGGATCGTTAAAATTAAGTTGGCGGATGCGTCTGAACTGGAAAAACTGCTAAGCGCTGATGCGTATGCAGCAACGATTGCTGAAGAAGACTAATTGAGTAGGGTGGTATAGGAGAAATCCTTCATATTGAAGCTTATACCGTTCTATTGTCCCCAGTTAGTTTTTGCGAAGGTGTTGATTACGTTTAGTAATTGTCCTCTTCATATGCAAACGCGAAGTGGTCGTGCAGGAACACTTCGCACCCTTTAAATAGATTGATCTGTGGATATTTGTAACTTTCACAATCAATACGTTACAACAGGTTATTGTTATGGCTACACGTACATTGAGTGATCTTCAGCAGACGACTGATTTCACCCGTCGTCATATCGGCCCTGAGGCCGACCAAACTAAAGCAATGTTATCTTCTTTAGGTCTTGGTTCAATTGATGAATTGATTACCCAAACCGTTCCTGATTCCATCCGTCTAGATGATGCGTTGGATATGAATGACAGCGTGACAGAAGCTGACGCTTTAGCGTATATAAAACAGCTTGCAAATAAGAACGTTGTTAACAAATCCTACATCGGGATGGGTTATAGCAATACCCTGGTGCCAAACGTTATTTTACGTAACGTGATGGAAAATCCAGGTTGGTACACTGCTTATACACCTTACCAGCCTGAGATTGCGCAAGGTCGTCTTGAATCACTGCTTAACTTCCAGCAGATGGTGATGGATCTAACCGGTATGGAACTTGCTAACGCTTCGCTTTTAGATGAAGCGACCGCGGCTGCCGAAGCGATGACGCTTTGTAAACGTTCTAATCGTAAGAAAAGTAACACTTACTTTGTTGCTGATGATGTACATCCACAGACCTTGGATGTGATCAAAACCCGTGCAGAATACTTTGGCTACGATATCGTTGTAGGTAATCCTACTACCGATCTTGAAGCGGCTGACCCATTTGGTGTTCAGCTTCAGTACCCAAGTACATATGGTGAAATTAATGATATTAAAGCGATCATCGATTCTGCTAAAGGGCAGAAAGCGATGGTTTCTGTTGCTGCTGATATCCTAGCCTTGGTGCTTCTAAAATCACCTGGTGAGCTAGGGGCTGATGTTGTATTAGGTTCTTCTCAGCGTTTCGGCGTGCCGATGGGCTTTGGTGGTCCACACGCAGCTTTCTTTGCTTCATCTGAAAAGCTTAAGCGTTCTGTTCCTGGTCGTATTATTGGTGTTTCAATCGACACTAATGGCAACCAAGCGTTGCGTATGGCGATGCAAACACGTGAGCAGCATATCCGTCGTGAGAAAGCGACATCAAACATCTGTACCTCTCAGGCGCTACTGGCCAATATGGCCGCTTTCTATGCGGTTTACCATGGCCCTGAAGGCTTAAAAACCATTGCTGAGCGTGTTCACCGTTTAACCGCGTTGTTGGCGACTGGCCTAAAAGCTAAAGGCTTAGCTGTTACAGATACGTACTTCGATACTATCACGGTGACTCTGCCTGAAACTCAAGCGGCGGTTTACCAGCGTGCTATTGATGCTGGCTGTAACTTGCGTCAGGTTGGTTCTGACAAGCTAGGTATTAGCTTAGATGAAACAACAAATCCGAATGATGTTGTTCAACTGTTCGATGTGATTCTAGGTGAAGATCACGGTTTAACGATTGATGCATTGGATGCTGAAATTGTAGCGGGTGCAGCGACAGGTATCTCTGCTGAAATGCGCCGTGAAGATGCGATTCTAACCCATCCGACATTCAACCGTTATCACAGTGAAACGGACATGCTTCGTTACATGAAGCAGCTTGAAAATAAAGATTATTCTTTAGTTCACGGCATGATCCCGCTGGGTTCTTGCACGATGAAGCTAAACGCTACGGCAGAGATGATCCCTGTTACGTGGCCTGAGTTTGCTAATATCCACCCGTTTGCGCCAGCAGATCAGGTTAAAGGATATCACCAGATGCTTAACGAATTAGAAGAGCAGTTGGTTGAAATTACAGGTTATGACAAGGTTTCCTTGCAGCCTAACTCTGGTGCTTCTGGTGAATATGCAGGACTACTGGCTATTCGTAAGTATCAAGAGTCTATCGGTGAGGGCCATCGTAATGTTTGCCTAATCCCATCCTCTGCGCATGGTACTAACCCTGCGTCTGCCGCGATGATGGATATGAAGATCATCGTGACTAAGTGTGATGAGAAAGGTAACGTTGATGTTGCTGACCTCCGTGCACAAGCAGAGCTGCATAAAGATGATCTGTCTTGCTTGATGATCACTTACCCATCTACACACGGTGTTTACGAGGAAGATATCGTAGAGATCTGTGAAATCATTCATAAGAACGGTGGCCAAGTGTACATGGATGGCGCCAATATGAATGCACAGGTAGGTATCTCTAAGCCGGGTGTTATTGGCTCTGACGTATCACACCTTAATTTGCATAAAACATTTGCTATTCCACACGGTGGCGGTGGTCCAGGTATGGGACCAATCGGTGTTAAGAGCCATTTAGCACCTTTCCTTGCAAGTCACAAAGTAAGTCCTGTTGAAGGTTTAAACCCTGAAAACGGCGCAGTAGCGGCAACGCCTTTCGGTTCGGCTTCGATCCTACCGATCACGTGGATGTATAACGTGATGTTAGGGAAGTCTGGCCTTAAAGCATCAACTGAAATGGCTATCCTTAATGCTAACTATATGACCGAGCAGTTAGCGAGCCATTATCCAATCTTGTTCCGTGGCCGTAATAACAAAGTTGCGCATGAGTGCATCGTTGATATTCGTCCGATTAAGGAAGAGAGCGGTGTGACAGAGGAAGATATTGCTAAGCGTTTGATGGATTACGGTTTCCATGCGCCAACGATGTCCTTCCCAGTTGCTGGCACGTTGATGATTGAGCCAACGGAGTCTGAATCTAAAGCTGAGATTGATCGCTTTGTTGATGCCATGGTGCAGATTCGTGAAGAGATCGCTCGCGTACAGAGTGGCGAGTGGCCAGCTGACAATAACCCACTATGTAATGCGCCGCATACGCAGGCGGACATTATGAGTGCAGGTTGGGAGCGTCCATATAGTCGTGAAGAAGCGGTTTTCCCGAACGAAGCTACGCGCTTGAACAAGTTCTGGCCGACTGCTAACCGTATCGATAATGTTTATGGGGATCGTAATTTTATCTGTTCTTGCCCTGGTATCGAAACATACCAAGACGCATAAAGTTTAAAAGTCGAAAGCGAGACCCAAGTTCAGATATTCTTTGAATGTCTGAATTCAAGCCCTATAAGTGAGTTTAACGACTGGCGAGTAGGCAGTATCAGAATATCTCACTGCGCGCTGATATTCTGATACTTGGTAGTTAAACGCATGGGGTTTAGCTGCTGTTCCCTATGCAGCTGCCGGAGTCATCCGGCATGCTGCAACTTACCTTAGCGTTGCTGAGTAAGAAGGAAAGTCATGAGGATTTAAGAAGGAGAATCACGAGGAATATGGATCGGTATCCAGATTCCTCGTTATTTTCGCAAATTGGTGTGCTTCCAGCTTTTGCTGGCAGCTTTTTTACGGGGCGCATAGCCCCGCTTTTTTACGTAATAAATTTGAAATAATTTGCTTGTCGTTCGCTAAAACACCGTACATAGCAGAATAATTTCATTATTATTGCGCCGTTCGGTGTACTAGCTAGCTGATTGGATTAAAAATCAGGACTGAGAGGGGTTTTGGTCGCAGGCAAATTCAAATAGAGCACTGACAAAACAATAATTAGGAAAATATAACGCTGCTAAGAACTACACTAAAACCACTCGTATTTGCTCTGACTGCTGCAACGGCCGCAACTCAAGCGCCGGCTGTTATGGCTGATGTGAATGTTGATCTTCGTACTTTCTACTTTAACCGTGATTTCTCTGAAGGAACTAACGAAAGCCGTGAAGCGCTAACTCAAGCCCTCCGTGTTGATTACGTAGGTCAGGCGACAGATTCACTGACGTTGGGTGCATCTTTGTTCGCTAACGTAAAACTTGCTGACGACGGTGATTCTGCAAACACGGGTCTTCTGGACGAAAACGAAGATGGCTACGCTAAATTGGGCCAGATCTTTGCTGACTTCAGTTTCACTGACACTTTGTCTGTAAAAGCTGGTCGTTGGGTTGTAGATACGCCACTTCTAAACGATTCAGATAGCCGTGCGACGCCATCTTCTACTCAGGCGATCAAGCTGTCTAACTCATACGAGAGCGGTAAGGTTTACGTTCTCTATTCTGACCGTGCTTCAGGCAAAACTGATAGCTCTTTCACAAAATATCGCGACGGTAACGGTGACAGCTACGGTGTTGCGCTAATCGGTGGTGATATCACGTTAGAAAACGGTCTGACGTTGACTGCTGCACATGGCCATGCAGATGGTTTTGCTAAGCAGACTTACCTAAGTGCTGGTATGCAGGTGAATGATCAGGTTGCTGTAGGCCTAATCCACTACATCGGCGATGGTGAAGGTACTAACACTGCAAACCTAGATGCGAACATGACTAACGTGTTCGGTTCTTACACGATGGGCAACCTAAAACTGTCTGCGGGTTATCAAACGGTTTCTGGTGATACTGCTTATAACTACGGATGGGGTGGTGCTGACGACAACGGTCTGATGACGACTAACGCTGTACAGATCATGGACTTCAACAATCAGGATGAAGATTCTTGGCAACTGCGTGCAGACTACACTGTCGCTGCTGTACAAGGTCTAAGCGTAATGGCGCGTCACACTGATGGTGAATACACTAACGCTGGCAACAAAGTTGATGAAGCAGAAACTAACTTTGAAATGGCTTACGCTGTTCAAGGTGGTGCTTTGGAAGGTCTGAATCTTAGAATGCGTGTATCTCACGTTGAAGCAGATGCTTACGATGACATCAACGAGATTCGTTTGATCGCTAATTACGGCTTCTAAGCTGTTACCTAACACCTGCCGCAATCCTCCCCTTCATGCGGCGGGTGTTTCATCGTTTTATCGGCCGGTTACCATCTCGATTTCATAAAAAGCATCTGCGATATCATCTAGTTTGCTACTGACGATAACTTGGGCATCGCTTAAGCCTTTATTGTAGTAGTAAGCACCCATCTCTTTTGAAATAAAATCTAGCAGGAATTCGCATTCAAATTGGCCGAGATCCTGATCCATCTCTTTTGTGAAATAGGTTTGTAGTTTATCGATGAGCAGTGCTTTTTCATCGGATGAAAACTTGATCTCAGGCATCTTGGGAATCTCGGTTATTGACGTTGTTCCACGGGTTTTGCTTCGAGAATGTATAAAGATAAAGCTGTTCTACTTTCTCTCTGGCCCAGGGTGTTTTACGCAAAAACTTCAGTGAAGACTTTATGGAAGGATCGCTTTTAAAGCAGTTGATACTGACATGGCTGGCAAGGCCTTCCCATCCATAGTGCTCTTCTAGTTCGGTAACGATTGTTTTAAGCGTTAAGCCGTGAAGTGGATTATTCACTTGTTGATCAGGCATCTGAAAGATATTACCTACATTAGAAGTATCGTTATAGTTAGCTCGATTATACGTAACAGGTAGCAGTATTCACATATGCCTTGCTGTAAAATTAGATCTACTTTCCATTTAGTAATTACGTCGCATGAATAAAATACAGTTGATTAAATACATTATCGCTCAATTAGAAGATGTATATAGAAACGCAGTCGCAGCGGCAAACAGAGCCCATAGCAGTGCTACGGACAAAGAAAATATAGCTGAGAATAAGTACGATACCTTGGGGCTGGAGGCCGCCTATCTTGCGGAAGGGCAAGCCAGACGAGTGCTTGAATGCGAGGCTGAATTGAATGAGTTTAAGCAGTTGCTGTTGGTCGGTGGTGACAGTAATAACGAGGTAAAGGTCGGCAGTTTTATTCATTTAGAAGATGATCAAGGGCAGGGGCGCTTTCTGTTTCTGGGCGCTTGCGCGGGTGGTTTGAAGGTCGATTTTGAAAGCAGATCAATCATGATCATCACACCAGAGTCGCCATTGGGAAAAGCGCTGTTAGGGCTGTCCATAGATGATGAGGTGCAATTGTTAGTGGCAGGAGAGAAGACTAATTATTGTATTGTTGATACTTATTAATTTTTCCTAGGGCTCTATATGGTTTTCTATTTTTTAGTGGCCCTTGTCTGGAAGAGCTGTTGTCTTAGAAGAGCTCAATATCATCGTCTCTCACTTCGATCCTTGATTCGATATCACAGAAATTAACAATTTGATTTCGGCCGTGATTTTTAGCGTGGTATAGGGCGCGGTCAGCCTGTTCAAAGTGCAGTAAAGGCGGAGTGACTGGGTCAACAATAGTAAAACCAATACTGACGGTGAGATTACCTGATGGGAAGGTGTAATCTTGCACGGCCTGATGAAAACGCTTTAATGTATTGAGTGCTTGTTCAGGGTCGGCATTGTTTAAAATTACGACAAACTCTTCGCCACCGTAGCGGAATAAAAAATCAGTATAACGGAACGTTTTTTTCATCAGCTCTGCGAAGTGTAATAGCACTTCATCACCATAGAGATGCCCAAAGGTGTCGTTGACCCGTTTGAAGTGATCAATATCAAGAACCACCATCCAGGATGGTTTTATATGGGACTTTTTATGCTCTCTATGAAACGTAACAACTTCATTGAGGCTGAGTTCCATCGTTTGGCGATTAGGTAATCCCGTCAGCATATCTCTTTCTTTGGAATCAAGTAGGGCAACTTGATTCTCATAAATGCCAAAAACCCCTTCGATAAGTACCATATCTGCATCTGATACAGAGCCGGTGATGACGATTATTCGCCTTGGGATAACATCCTTGGTGATATCGAGGAAGATATACTCCTGCCCTTTAAATTTAATGCAAGTAACGCCTCCTTTACTTTTGGGAAGTGTTTTCAGCATTAAATCGCTATTACGGTCAGCAAAAGATTCATCTAATGTCAGGGGAAATCTTCTGATTGAAAGGCCTGTATCTGAGTTGGAATCACCGAAGATTTCGTATGATGCCGCATCTTCTATTCCATCTAATGAGCAGAAGTAATGGAGTACCGCATGAGTAAGGGAATTATAGGTTTTGTGCGCTAAGAATTTTGCTGATAATTCAAACGCTTGTTTGATCTGGCTGTGTCTACTCATGTTCTCGGATACAACGCTGGAAGGCTTATGAGAAGTGATTATGATAAGTTATTGTAGCAGTGAAATGGCTATTTCT
>Ga0193962_1000452_pt1 | contig 18703 bp, 14 predicted proteins | sample FB_5_MG_FD_140335 | JGI IMG/M metagenome (GOLD analysis project Ga0193962, IMG submission 140335) | Microbial mat bacterial communities from the Broadkill River, Lewes, Delaware, United States - FB_5_MG | ecosystem: Environmental > Aquatic > Freshwater > River > Microbial mats | place: USA... | reverse complement strand
GCCTGTGATACTTTTCTTCATCTATTTGAATTGAAACACGCATAATAAGTTAAGTAAAGCAAGTACATTATTTTTTTGGGTATGAATCACGTATTTACGTATCAAATGTTTAGACGGGAATTTAAGGAGGATAACCTATGAAAACGTTAATTGGCGGAGCTATTGCAGTTCTTCTCGGAGTTGTTGGTCTGGCAGTATGGTTTACTGAATTTTTGATGATTATTACCGGATGTATCCCTGTTGTTCTTCTGCTGGCCGGCGGCTTCGCACTATACCTTGGATTTGACGAGTTGAAAGACTCTTGGAAAAACGACGAAGGCGTTGACGCTTCTGCTGATTAAGACAAGACCCAACTTGCAGAACTCGAAAAAGAATCGACAGTAGGAAAAGCGTCGGATAATTCTTATTTATCGGAATTATCAGTCCATAGTACAGTTTCATAAAAGGGCCGTGATGGCATATCACGACCCTTTTTTTTGTATGGTATCCGATAAAACATCCCGTGTTTGGGCGAAAACTTGCCCAGATGCAAGGCGCAGGAAAATTTGCAACGCCGTGTAGGCGGGTAGCTTTCGTTTAAACGTCATATATATAAAAGGGTTGTGATTCCTGCTTAAATTGCTGCAACGGTGCTTGCCAGGCCTTTTCCAGTTCAATGGGATCATTCATTTTTTCAAGATTTTTCCGCAAATTCCGGCTTCCTAAAATTAGGTCCATGGGCAGGCGTTCAAATTCATATTCATAGGGGGGGGCTTTGAACTCAAATTCGTTGGGATGTGCCCTCATGATTTCCTGTAATAAAATCAGAGAATATAAATAGGGTTTATATTCATCCTTGTCTGTGATGTGTATGTGAAAGCCTTTGCATATCTGGTTCTGCCATTTCCCCGATGTGGGCTGAAAGCACAGTGGCCGGAGTACAATGCCTTTAAGGCGTTCTTGAACACGCTGTTTCAATGCATGAATATCCACAAACGGCGCGCCGAACTGTTCAAAGGGCAGGGTGGTCCCCCGTCCTTCCGACAGATTGGTCCCCTCAAGGATCACCTGGCCGGGATAGACCATGACAGAAAGCGCAGTGGGCAGGTTTGGGGATGGGGGAATCCAGACCAGTCCGGTATCCTGCCAGTACATATCCCTGGTCCATCCCTGCATGGGAATTACGATAAGATTACAACCGATCTTTTGGGTTGTATTGATATAAGCGCAGATTTCGCCTACGGTCATGCCGTGGCGCATGGGAATGGGGTAACGCCCAACAAATGAGGCACAGTCCTCTTCAAGGATATTACCTTCAACCTGTATGCCGCCCACAGGGTTGGGGCGGTCCAGAATCACCACGGATTTGCCGAGCTTTGCTGCTGTTTCAAGGCAGTACGAGATGGTATAGATGAAGGTGTACACACGGGTGCCTACATCCTGTATATCGATGACCAGAGTATCTATGGGGGTAAACATATCGGCTGTGGGAATTCTTGTTTCACTGTACAAACTGAATACCGGTATATTCAGATCCGGGTCCCTGAAATGCCCCGATTCAATCATATTGTCTTGTTTTTCCGCAAAAAAACCGTGCTGGGGTGAGAACAGGGCGCAGATCTGCCCGGGAAAAAGTTGCGCTATAACATCTTTTGCGTGTTGGAACTGACTTGTTATCGAGGCTGGATTTGCCAGGAGGCCCAAACGCCTGCCCTTTAAACATTCAGGCAGATTGTCGTAAAGGGTCTCCAGGCCTGTTTTAACCTGTGGTGCGTTTTGATCCATGGATGTTTTATCCTTTTAAAACGTTTATCCTGCCACCCCCTATCACAGGTATTGACAAAAATTCAAATCCTAACTAATTAATACTGTTTTATTCAACCCGCAAATCAATGGAGTACATATTTCATGTCGTTTTCAGTCAGTGAGTCCGTAAAGGCCATAAAATCCTATGAGGCTGGCAAACCATTAAGTGAGGTGGAGCGCGAGTATGGTATTACCAATGCGGTAAAACTTGCCTCCAATGAAAACCCTTTCGGATGTTCACCCAAGGTGGCCGACGCTGTTTTATCAAAATTGCCCGGGATGCACCGGTATCCTGAACCGGTCCCTTTTACGCTATGTCAAAAACTTGCTGAAAAATTTCATGTCCAGATGGAAAATCTGGTCATTGGAAACGGTTCCGATGATATCATTGCCCTGCTTGCCCATGGATTTTTGGACCCCGGACAGGAAGCGGTGATGCCGCTGCCTTCTTTTCTTATGTATGAGATCAGTGTGAAGACCGCAAAGGGTACTCCGGTTATGGTGCCCCTCAAGGATTTTTCCACTAACCTTGATGGGCTTGTCAAGGCAGTAACTCCTGAAACCAAGATGGTGTTTGTGACCAATCCCTTCAATCCCACCGGGGCTGTAATTACCAAGGATGAATTTTTACAGTTTGCCGATCAACTGCCGGACAATGTGCTGATTATTGTGGATGAAGCGTATATCGAATTTGTTCGCAACGATTCTGTCTATAATAGTTTGGCTGTGCCGTTGACGGATCCAAGAATTGTAACCCTGAGAACGTTTTCCAAAGCATACGGCCTTGCCGGTTTCCGTATCGGTTACGGGATAATGGATAAAGCGGTTGCTGAGATCTTAAACCGCATACGTCAGCCCTTTAATGTGAACACCCTTGCCCAGGCTGCGGCCCAGGCCGCTCTGGAAGATACAGATTTTTTGTCCAAAACCATTTCCGGCACCCACCAGGGCATTGATTTTTTAACCCGGAAATTTACGCAAGCCGGTTTTGAGGTGATGCCAACCCAGGCTAATTTTCTTATGGTGGATGTGAAGACAAGCTCCCGGGACCTTTGTGAAAAACTGCTTCGAAAAGGCGTGGTGGTGCGTTCGCTGGCTTCCTATGGATATGACACTTTTCTTCGCATCAATGCCGGTACGGACCAGGAAAATGAAACATGCGTGGATGCGCTGCTCAGTGTTGCAGGTAAATAAAATAATGGATAGGCGTATTATTACCATTGACGGGCCCGCCGGTGCCGGTAAAACAACTGTATCAAAAACCCTTGCAAGGGAACTTGGCTGTGTTTATGTGGACACCGGTGCTTTGTACAGAGCCGTTGCGTTTGAAATTAAGCGTCGGCAGATCAACTGGAAAGACATTGCCCTGCTTGAACAGTTTCTTGCCTGTCTTGATCTTGATTTTGTCATGGAAGGCCGGGAACCTGTGCTGACATCATCGGGTCGGGATATCCGCGCATACATCCGCACCCATGACATCAGTATGCTGGCCTCGGCCACATCGGCCGTTCCCCAGGTGCGAAAGGCATTGCTGGGTATTCAAAAATCCATTGCCGGGGAAAGGGATGCCGTGTTCGAAGGCCGCGACATGGGCACGGCTGTTTTTCCCAACGCGTCATATAAGTTTTTCCTGACTGCTGACGTTAACGTGCGTGCCCGAAGACGATTTGAGGAATCAAACGCCTCCGGGATTTCATTTGAAAAAATTCTTGAAGATATGGTCAAGCGGGATGCGGATGATACCCAACGTGCTGTATCTCCTTTAAAACAGGCCCCGGATGCTATCCTTATAAATGCCACCGCATTAAATGTTTCCCAGGTAGTGAAAAAAATGAAAAGCATCATCATCGTTGCTTAAAAAGTTCTGGATTTTCTTGATTTTTCCTTTTTTCGTTGATATAAGAACCAACTGTACCCGTCTTCGCCATCTTTTTCTTATGATTCAAAGACGGGTAACATCATCGATTAGGGGGGATAAACATTAATGAACAACATTGCTGAAGAAAACGAAAACCAAAACATGAATCAAGAATTAGAGACCCAAGACGAGGTAAAAGAGTCCGAAATCGAACTCACCGAAGAAGAGACCAATGAGATAGAAGAGGCCGAAATCGAACTCACCGGTGAAGAGACCATGGAAGAACTGCTGGATATCTATGATTCCAGTCTCAGTAAATTTGAAGAGGGACAGGTTGTCACCGGAACAGTGATTTCGGTTGGCAGGGAAGCAGTCCTTGTGGATGTGGGATACAAATCTGAGGGACAGATCTCGATTCATGAATTCATTGGTGAGGAAGGCAATGTCAACGTCAAAGTCGGCGACGAGTTTGAGGTGATGATTGAAGTTTGGGATGAGGAAGAGGAGACTGTTCTTCTATCCCGTGACAAAGCCAAAAAGGTTAAAGTTTGGGATGCCATCAGGGATATCTACGACGACGACGGCACCATTGAGGGTGTCATCACCAGTCGGGTGAAAGGCGGTTTCTCCGTTGATATCGGACTACAGTCCTTTTTGCCGGGATCTCAGGCTGATCTGCGACCCATCCGCAACATGGATGAAATGGTCGGTCAGACTTATACCTTTAAGATTCTCAAGTACAACAAGAAAAGAAACAATATTGTTCTGTCACGCCGTGTGCTGCTTGAAACCGAAAGAGAAAAAATGCGCAGTGCCACTCTGGCTGCCATTGAAAATGACAAAGTCATGGAAGGTATTGTTAAAAACATTACCGAATACGGTGTCTTTGTTGATCTCGGCGGTGTTGACGGACTTCTTCATATTACCGATATTTCCTGGGGCCGGGTTAAACATCCCTCTGAACTGTTCTCCGTTGGTGATCAGATCAATGTGAAAATTCTTTCCTTTGACTTTGAGAAGGAACGGGTTTCCCTGGGTATGAAACAGTTGACTCCCGATCCCTGGACGACTGCTGCTGAAAAATACCCCACCGGTTCCAAGATCGAAGGCCGGGTGGTCAGCCTGACCGATTACGGCGCATTCATTGAGCTTGAAGAGGGTGTTGAAGGTCTGATCCATGTTTCTGAAATGTCCTGGACCCGCAAAATCCGTCATCCGTCCCAGATGGTTGCCGTGGGCGAACAGGTTGAGGCCGTTGTTCTGGATCTTAAGCCTGACAACCGCAGGATCTCTCTTGGTATCAAACAGACCGTCGAGAATCCCTGGGAAGTCATTTCCCAGAAATATCCTGTGGGCACCATCATTGAAGGAAAAATCAAGAATATTACCGAATTTGGTCTTTTTATCGGCATTGATGACGACATTGACGGCCTGGTTCACATTTCTGACATTTCCTGGACCAAACGGATCAAGCATCCTTCTGAAATCTACAAGAAAAACGATACTATCCAGGCAGTTGTTCTTGATATTGACAAGTCCAATGAAAGATTCTCTTTGGGTATCAAACAGACCCAGGTAGATCCTTGGGAAACAGTCGCCGAACGCTATGACGTGGGCAAGGAAATTTCCGGCGTCATCACAAATCTCACCGATTTCGGCGTATTTGTAGAGCTTGAAGAGGGCATTGAAGGGCTGGTTCATGTATCTGAAATCAGTAAGGAAAACATCAAGAGCCCCAAAGAGCATTACCAGATTGGCGAAACCATTACTGCCAAGGTAATGAATATTAATTCCGATGAAAGACGGATCGGCCTGTCCATCAAGCGTCTGGACGAAGATGATGATGATAGATTTCTCGAAGAAATTGCAAAAAGCTCCAAACCTGCTGCATCTGCATTTGGAGAGATGCTGAGAAGCAACATCCAGGAAAAACTGGAAGCTGAGAAAAAAGAAAACGAATAATTACTGCCTGACAGGCAGTAGAAGGATTGCAATTTTCTAAATTATAAAGGCCGGACTGATCCTTTAACAAGGACCATCCGGCCTTTTTGTCGTTCGTCCCTAATGGATTAAATTTTCATTCTTAATCCTGCACTTGCTTTAGAGCTTGTTTAAAAATTAGGGGATCGAAGCGAAATCTCATGAAAATGAGAACCAATTTTCTCAAATTTTCTGTGAATAGCCGGACTATTGGCCTAAAATTTGAGGGGATTGGGGCTATTTTCATGGGATTACAGCCGATTCATCTATTTTTAAACAGGCTCTTACATTAGATGCATTCAAGCAAGATCAGGATTAAGAGCGCGAGCAAGAAAATGGTACCCATTCATTTGCGACAGACTAATTTCCAATTATAAAAATAGAGGAAAAATTCCTTATGTTTGCAAGACGCCATCCCTTTTTGTTTTTTCTTTGTGTTATCTGTGCCTGCTTTACCTTAGGCTTGGTTGCCGTGTCCGGTGTTGCCGTAATAGGTACCTTTGCCGTAAACAGTGAAATCCGCAGCGCTATCGCTTCCCCCGGTGGCAATATTGGCGTGGTTGAGGTGACAGGGCCTATTCTATCTTCAAAAAAAATTATTCAAGATCTTAAAGGATTCATGGATGATGACGCCATTAAGGCGATTATTTTAAGAGTTGACAGTCCCGGCGGCGGGATCGGGCCCTCCCAGGAAATCTACCGGGAACTAATGAAGAACCGCGATGCAAAAATCGTGATCGCCTCCATGGGCTCTGTTGCGGCTTCCGGGGGGTATTATATTGCTTGTGCCACCCAGGGTATTGTTGCAAATTCCGGCACCATCACCGGTTCCATCGGTGTGATCATGGAGTATGCCAATCTTGAGCAGATTGCCGAAAAAATCGGGATTTCGCCTGTGGTAATAAAAAGCGGTGAATATAAGGACATGGGGTCTCCCATGAGAGAGCTTAAAGACAGTGAAAAACAGCTGTTTCAACATCTTGTGGATGAACTGCATGCACAGTTCGTGTCCGATGCGGCGGCTGCCAGGGATATGGAGACCGATGTCATGGCCAAACTGGCTGACGGCAGGGTTTATACCGGGCAGACCGCTATGAAACTGAAGCTTGTTGATCGCATCGGCAATCTGGATGATGCTGTGCAGTGGGCCGGGCAGATGGCCGGCATTGAAGGCGAATTGACCCTGGTGTATCCCAAAGCGGATAAAATGACGTTGTTTAAAAAACTGGCGGAAACCCTGTTCCAGGATGTTAATCTTGGTACCAGGTTGTCTGAACAGTTCAGGTATGTTTTCAATTAGGGCCTCAGATGAAATAAGGTGAACGACATTGCGCCGAACATTGGCTCATATACAAGGCGCACCAAAGATCCCATAGCCGAGCCTATTGGGTCTTTGGTGCAACGCGGTAGATGAGTCATAGGGCAAGTAATTTCGTTCATCTTATAAAATTTGCGGTCCTACCCGTCTGCGGCGTTGCATTCGGTCAGCTTTGCGTTCACTTTCCTGTCCTTAATCTTGCGCCTACTCAAAAAGGTCAACCTCACCTGCACCATGCCTGATCACCTCCGGTTCATCCTCAACCAGGGAGATCACGGAAGAGGGGGTGTTGGGTACAGGGCCACCATCCAGGACCATGTCCAGCCTTGCATCGAAATAATCATGGAGCAGGGAGGCATCTTCAAACACTTCGCCGTCAGGATCCGTGGCCGAAGTTGAAATAATGGGGTTTCCCAGTTCCTGGGCAAGGCTTATGGCGATTTGGTTGGCCGGGACTCTGATACCTGCCGTTTTTCTTTTGGTCAACATTATTTTGGGTACCATTTTTGATCCGGGCAGAATAAAAGTATATGGTCCCGGCAGCGAGCGTTTCATATGGCGGTAGGCTATATTAGATACCTTGGCATATTGAGAAATGTTTTTCAGGTCTGGACAGATAAAGCTGAACGGCTTGGTTTTATCCCGCTGTTTGATTTGGTATACTTTTTCAATGGCCTTTTTGTTCATGATATCACATCCGATACCGTAAAAGGTGTCTGTGGGATAGGCAATGATACCGCCTCTCTTGAGACTTGCCACAGCCATTGATATGATTCGTGCCTGGGGTGTATATGGATTAACATTATGTAACATAGGTTGTCTCCACGTTATTTAATCTGAGGTTCTTAATCACCAAAGCAGATGCCTAACGTTCTGGCCGTCAGGATCAACTCTCCGTAGGGGTCTACGCTGCGTATTCTGTTGACGGCATCTTTTAAATCTACACTTCCCATCATTCCGCTGGGCTTAAGTGCCACCATTTTGCCGAAATTTTTGTTTGCTGCCATATGCACTGCCTGAACTCCGAACCGGGTACATAACTGCCTGTCCCAGTGGGTTGGCTGCCCCCCTCGCTGGAGGTGGCCAAGGACCACGCACCGGCTCTCTTTTCCGGTCTTCTCCTGAATTTTTTCGGCAATTGCGTAACCAATGCCGCCAAGACGGATTTCTCTGTCCGTTTTAGTATTGTCGGACACCACCATGGTCTCGTCAAGTTTTGCGCCTTCAGCCACAATAACAATGGTAAATAATTTGCCTGTGGCTTCCCGGGACCTGATTTTTTTTTCTATGGACGGCATGTTAAATTTTATTTCAGGAATCAGAATAATATCTGCACCACCGGCAAGCCCGGCATAGGCGGCAATCCAGCCGGCGTACCGGCCCATGACCTCAAGCACCATGACCCGGTTATGGCTCTGGGCTGTTGAATGCAGCCGGTCAAGGGCATCCACGGCACAGGCCACGGCTGTGTCAAATCCAAAGGTTTGCTGGGTCGCATCCAGGTCATTGTCAATGGTCTTGGGTACACCGATGACAGGCAGCCCTGATTCATGCATCTGCAGAGCTGTGGTCAGGGTGCCGTCCCCGCCGATAACCACAAGTGCGTTTAGGCCCAATGCTTCAGTTGTCTGCCGCACCTGGGTCATAAGATCCCCTGGTATTTTTCGTGTTTCGCCCTGGCCGGTTTTCGATGAAAATTTGCCGGAACTTGCCGTGCCCAGAATGGTACCGCCACGAGTCAGAAGCCCGTCCATATCCCGAACGGTAAGCGGGTCAGCTTGAACCGGTGTTAAAAGCCCGTCAAAACCGCCCCGAATGCCTATGGTGGTAAACCCCTGGAGATCACCGGCTTTTACAATGGCCCGGATCACTGCATTCAGTCCGGGGCAGTCACCTCCCCCTGTTACAACACCAATTTTTTTTCCCATCTTTCAATCCTTGTAAATGGGTAATATAGCCCATATTTGATATTATCCCATAGTTGAATTTAGGTGGTCGAATTTGTCTCACGGTGCTATATCAGATAATCAGTAATGAAACAAATAAATTAGCTTGTGTTTGGATGAAAAGTTACCCATTTGCGGCGTTGCAGAAAAATTTGTATCCGGGTCACTTTGATGAACCCGTAAAAAGTCTAACCGATGGCTATGTAAAAATCTTCGCCTACAAGGAATGGTGTCTAACTATGTGCGAAGGCATACATATAGTATTCCGAGCGTCTGGTTAGGCGCCATAACGAAGTAGGCGGAGACTTTTTACGACGCCATCAACTTTTCATCCAAACATAGATTATCTAAAAGACACTGCATTAATCAACTAATAAGGTTGTTTTTGACTTGAAATCTATAGGTTTTAAAAAAACAGTAACGCGCCTTGTTTTTATTTTACTTGGGGTCTGGCTTGTTTACCAGACGGGCCGGCCCTTTTTTTTAAAACAGGAGTACGAAGCTCGAAATCGTGCCTATGAGATGGTCAAAATGTTGTTTCCCGATATCCGGGATAGGGCATTTGATCGGTACGGACTGTTTTGTTTTAACGGGTCTGAAAAACCCATGCAAAAATGCTCTGGTGTAGTGGATTCAAGCGCCATTATTCTTATTCACGGCCTTGATGAACCCGGTTTGATATTTGAGTCTCTTGCGTTGGCGCTTCACCGGAAAGGATATCCGGTGCTGTTTTTCTTTTATCCGGATGATCAGAATATTGATGCCTCATCACAATTATTGGTGGATAATTTGTCGTCCTTATCCTTTGCAGGTCCTGTTGTGCTTGTGGGACACAGCATGGGCGGACTGGTGGCAAGACAGATGCTGGTTGACCCCGGCATTGATTATACCGGGGCCAGGGCCCTGAATCGGGTTCCTGAAATCAGTGATTTGATCATGGTCGGTACCCCGAATCACGGGGCTTTTCTTGCAAGGTTCAGGCTTCTTATGGAGGTGCGGGAACAATTCCTGCTTGCGGCTGATCACAGGTTGCACTGGTTTTCTGCGTTGCTTGACGGAACCGGAGCTGCCGGCATTGATCTGCAGCCGAGATCCACGTTTATCAGGCAGCTAAACCGTATGCCTTATCCTGAAGGCATACAATATCATATGATTGCGGGGCATATTTTTCCTTTTCCGATGGATATGCCGGAACATTTTCAGATTACCGGTCATCAAACCCTTGAAGGTTTACTGCCGACAAAAAAAAATTATTTTTTGTCGATGCTGGGCAAGGCGGGCCTTTTGATCGGGGACGGTCTTGTCTCCATACATTCCGCCGTTCCTTTTGATGTGCCGGTCACCATTGTAAAAGGAAACCATAAAACCATGCTTGCCAACTGGTTTTCAGGCAGTTCCCGCATTCCCCCTGCCATTCCCGTGATACTTGATATTCTGGACCATCGTAAAAATTGATTATAGGATCTTTATGGATAAATTTCCCAAGGAATGATCTTGTAAAAAGTTCATGGTTTTGGTAAAAGGACTTGTTTATATACTTTGCTTTGAATAATTATTGGCCAGCCTCTCACCTATCTTTTTGATGTGACGGCTGGCCTTTAAAGTATAAATAAACACCTTTCCTTTCTGGAGGCCTTATATTATGTCCATTGTATTACCAGAACAGGGGCTGTCTTTTGATGATGTGCTCCTGCTTCCCGATTATTCAGCCATCTTGCCTGACGAAGTGATCACGCGCACCCGTTTGACCAAGGAACTTGAACTCAACATTCCCATTGTCAGTGCGGCTATGGATACGGTGACCGAATCAGCTACCGCCATCAGCATGGCCCGGGCCGGTGGCTTGGGGTTTATCCACAGAAACCTGAGCATTGCCGAGCAGGTGGTTGAAGTGGACCGGGTTAAAAAAAGCGAAAGCGGCATGATTGTCGACCCTGTGACCGTTCATCCCGATGCCACCATCTCCGATGTGCTGAACATTATGGCCAAATACCGGATTTCAGGTATCCCGGTTGTGGAAGACGATAAGCTGGTTGGCATTGTGACCAACAGGGATCTTCGTTTTGAAACCCAGCTGGATAAACTGGCCAGGGAGGTTATGACCAGTGAAAATCTGGTGACCGTGCCTGAAAAATGCACCCTGGAAGAATCCAAAATTATGCTCCATAGACACAGGATTGAAAAACTTTTGGTGGTGGATCCCCAGGGTAACCTCAAAGGACTGATCACAATTAAGGATATTGAAAAGATAAAAAAATATCCCAATTCCTGCAAAGATTCCCTGGGACGTCTGAGGGCCGGTGCCGCCATTGGTGTGGGGTCTGATATGATGGAGCGCGTGGAAGCGCTTTTGACTGCCGGGGCCGATGCCCTGGTCATTGATACCTCCCATGGTCATTCCCAAAATGTGATCACTGCGATTCAGCGAATCAAGGGGGCATTCCCCGCCTGCCAGCTTATTGCCGGCAATGTGGCCATAGAGGCTGGTGCAAAGGCGTTGATTGATGCCGGTGTTGATGCCGTTAAAATCGGTATTGGGCCGGGGTCCATATGCACCACCCGTATTGTTGCAGGCGTTGGCGTTCCCCAGCTCACCGCTGTGATGAACTGTGCCGAGATCTCAAAGAAAACCGGCGTGCCTCTGATTGCCGATGGTGGAATTAAATTTTCCGGAGATGTTTCCAAAGCCCTGGGAGCCGGTGCCCATTCCGTTATGCTGGGCAGCATGCTGGCCGGTACCACAGAGAGCCCCGGTGAAATCGTCATCTACCAGGGGCGCTCATATAAAGCCTACCGCGGTATGGGGTCTGTGGAAGCCATGAAAAAAGGCAGTTCCGACAGATATTATCAAAAAGATACCGGTGAAGATGAAGAGCTGGTTCCCGAAGGCATTGTGGGCCGGATTCCCTACCGTGGAACCGTCCGTGAGAATATTGTTCAGATGCTCGGCGGTCTCAAGGCCGGTATGGGATATCTTGGGGCGGCCACCATTGGAGAATTGCACGAAAAGGCAAAATTTGTCCGGATCACTGCGGCCGGATTAAAGGAAAGCCATGTCCATGACGTTGCCATCACCAAGGAAGCCCCCAATTATAGAGTAGAAAGCAATTAAATTTCTATGGCTGATAATCAGACCAACAATCAGGATAGCCCCTTTTATCACCTGCATCTTCACTCCGAATACTCTCTGCTTGACGGGGCCATCCGGTTAAACGACCTGATGACAAGATGTACGGAATATGGCATGGATGCCGTGTCCATTACAGACCACGGCACCATGTTCGGTGTGGCCGAGTTCTATGAAAAAGCCCAGAAAGCCGGCATTAAACCTATTCTCGGATGCGAAGTCTATGTGGCGCCCAGGACCTTAAATGACCGGACCCAGCTGGATCGAAAGGGGTTAACTCATCTGGTGCTTTTAGCCAAGGACATAGAAGGGTACACCAACCTTTGCAAGCTGGTTTCCGTGGCCCAGCTCAAGGGCTTTTATTTTAAGCCCAGAATTGACAAGGAGCTTCTGGCTGAACATGCCAAGGGTCTTGTGGGGCTTTCCGCCTGCCTGAAAGGGGATATCCCCCAGGCCATTCTGGCTGGGGACCAGGCAAAAGCAGATAACTTGGCACGGTTTTATCTTGATACTCTGGGCGAAGGCAATTTTTTCCTTGAAGTTCAGGAAAACGGCATGCCGATCCAGCACCGTGTGAATGACGGTCTGCTCGACATCAGCAAGCGTCTCTCCATTCCCATGGTGGCCACCAATGACTGCCATTACCTGTCCAACGGCGATGCCAAAGCCCATGAAATTTTGTTGTGCATTCAGACCGGTGACACGTTTGATAATGCCGACCGTTTTAAATTTGATTCGGACCAACTCTATTTCAAATCCAGACAGGAAATGGCCGATTCTCTTGGTCATTTTCCCGATGCCATTGCCAATACAAAACTGATCGCAGATATGTGCGAGGTGGATTTCGGCAAAAAAACCTACCATTTTCCCAGGTATGACCTTGGCGATGGGCTGTCCGAGGACGAACTGTTTGAAAAGCTTGCCATGAAAGGCTTTGAAGAACGCCTTGCCAAAATCAAGGGAAAAAATTCCGACATTGATGAACAGGTCTACAGGGACCGGATTAAGTACGAGATTGACATCATTCTTGAAATGGGGTTCCCCGGTTATTTTCTCATTGTGGCCGATTTTATCGACCATGCACGAAAAATCGGGGTGCCGGTGGGGCCGGGCAGGGGGTCTGCGGCCGGTTCCATGGTGGCCTACGCCATGGGTATCACAGCCCTTGATCCTATTGAGCATGGGCTTATTTTTGAACGGTTTTTAAACCCGGCTCGTATCTCCATGCCTGATATTGACGTGGATTTCTGCATTGAAGGCAGAGAACAAGTCTATGATTATACGGTTAAGCGTTACGGCGGGCCGGAATATGTATGCCAGATTATCACCTTTGGAAAACTCAAAGCCAAGGCCGTGATCCGGGATGTGGGAAGAGCTTTGGGTGTCCCTCTTTCTGAAGTGGATGAAGTGTCCAAGATGATCCCTGACAATGCCAAAAATCTAAAAAAAGCATTGGAAGAGGTACCGGCCATTCAGGATAAATGCCGGGAAACAGACGTTAAAACCCAGATGCTGGACGTTGCCATGCTGCTCGAAGGGTTGCCCCGGCATGCATCCACCCATGCTGCCGGTGTTGTGGTTTCCGACAAACCCCTGTGTGAATATCTGCCGCTGTTTAAGGGCAAAGATGGTGAAACCATTACCCAGTTTGATATGAACTTCACTGAAAAACAGGGTTTGGTTAAATTTGATTTTCTAGGGCTTCGCAACCTGACCGTCATTAAAAATTGTATTGCCCTGATCGAAAAACAGGGCGATACGCCGCCGGATCTTTTGCATCTTGATTATTCAGATCAAAAGACCTTTGAACTTTTGCAAAACGCCGATACCACCGGAGTGTTCCAGCTTGAAAGTTCCGGTATGAAGGAACTGATCTCCAGGCTGAAACCGGCCAGCTTTTCAGACATTGTGGCTCTTGTGGCTCTCTACCGGCCCGGCCCTTTGGATTCGGGTATGGCAGATAGTTATGTGGAACGAAAGCATGGCCGGGAGCCTGTGGTATATCAGTTTCCTGAGCTTGAGCCCGTGCTTGAAGAGACCTACGGGGTCATTTTGTACCAGGAGCAGGTCATGAAAATTGCCGGGGTCCTTGCCAATTACAGCATGGCTCAGGCAGACGGGCTTCGAAAAGCCATGGGAAAAAAGATTGCCGCCATGATGGAGGAGCACCGGACCCTTTTTATGAAAGGTGCCCAGGAAAACGGCCACGATCCTAAAAAGGCCAAAGAAGTTTTTGACCTTATGGAGAAATTCGGCGGCTACGGCTTTAACAAGTCCCATTCAGCCGCCTATGCCTTGATTGCGTATCAGACAGCTTTTCTTAAAGCCCATTTCCCTGTTGAGTTCATCGCAGCCCTGATGACCTCCGAACGCAGCAATTCCGATGCAGTGCTCAAATACATGGATGAATGCAAGGGCCATAAGATCAAGGTGCTGCCCCCGGATGTCAACCAGAGTGATGCTTTTTTCAATGTGGATGATCATTGTATCCGTTTTGGTCTGGCCGCCATCAAAGGTGTGGGAGAGGCTGCCATTGAATCTATTGTTCAAAACCGTGAAAATGACGAGGACTATGTCAGCCTTTATAACTTTTGTGAACGGGTGAACCTAAGCAAGGCCAATAAAAAAGTGCTTGAGGCCTTGATTAAATGCGGGGCATTTGACTCCACTGGTGACAACCGCGCCCAGATGATGGCGGTGCTTGAAGACGCCCTGGATCATGGCTCTAGAATTCAGAAGGAAAAAGCAGATGCCCAGCTGGATCTGTTTGCCGATTCCGGTGTGGGCATTTGCCTGCCCTCCAGTATTCCAAAAATGCCTGGCATTGATGAATGGGAGGGCAAGGTTTTGCTGGAGTTGGAAAAAGAAGCGCTTGGGTTCTACATCACAGGACACCCCCTGGATGATTATGCGGATATTATACGCAAATTTACCAGTGTGAATACGATCAGTCTCCAGGACGTTAAAGATGAAAAGATGGTCCGCATCGCCGGGAATCTGAAGGTGCAGAAAATTCACAAGACCAAAAAAGGGGACTTGATGGCTTTTTGCAACATCGAGGATCAGTATTCAACCGTGGAACTGGTGGTGTTTCCAAATTTGTATGCCAGGACCCATACGTTTTTGTCCCAGGAGCAGGTTGTCATTATTGAAGCTGAGGTCCAGAGAAAAGAGAATACCGTCAAACTCATAGGCGAAGCCATTGTACCTGCAACCCAGGCTGAAACCCTTTGGGCTGCCGGTATTGTCATGCAGGTGGATGCCAAGCGCCATAAAACGGATGTGCTTGATCAGCTCAAACCTGTAATCGAGCGGTATCCCGGCAATTGTGTCTCTTTGTTCAACATTCGCATTGATTCAGAACACCCCGATGTCATGGTCAAGTTGTCGGATGAGTATAAGTCCGATGCCTGCCCCGGCTTTTTCCAGGAAATTGAAACCATTCTTGGCCCGGGCTCTATCGACACCCGATGCGCCCCGGTCAAAGACAAGGTGAAAAAGAAAAAACGCTGGCCTAAAAAACAGGCTTCCTGATATCCGGATTGATAAATATAGTGCCCGGGTTGGTGAGCTGAAGGCGGCTTACCACCCGTCCCACCCCGTCAATACTTCTGACCAGATCCTGGGCCATGCGGCGCTGGTAGGTATCGGTGACCCAGCCGTCAAGATAGACCACGCCATGGCGGACTTTTACGTGGATCTCATCATCATCCACCATGTCATCGGACATGAATTTGGATTTTATCCTGGTCGTTAGCACTGCATCACTGACAAAGGTGACGGGAGACCGGGTGCGGTCTTCTGTATTGGCTTGATAGTACACTGGTGAGCCGGTATTTCTGGCCCCACAGCCCGGCATAATCAATAAAGCAAGGGCCAAAGTGATCAAATTAAAAAAATGGGTTTGTAAAACTGATTTTATGCGAATTGGGTTAAATGAAAGTCCCATAAATCACGTTTATTTTTTAGTGGTTCGCATTTTACCAGGTTAGGCTTGGGATCAAATTAAAACCGTCCAAATAAGACTTAGGATTTTAAGTCGTATTCAAGGCGCGTTACTGTAATCATATTGTTCCTGATGTCCAGTGACGCAACGCAGAAGACGGCTTAAAAGGCAAGTCATATAGGCGGTTTTATTTTGATTGCGAGCTTACTTAACCCTGGCTGCTATTCAAAATCGTCTAAGTTTATACTGTCAAGATCAGAAAGGTCCATGTCCTTTAGGAGATCATCTTCATCGGGAATAATGTCTTCATCAATCACAACAGGTTGGCCTGTGTGATTTTCGGTTTTTGCAATATTGTTGAACCCCTCTTGCTCATCTGCGTCGTGATCTTCAAAAAATCCTGAAATCCCAATAAAAAACAAGTATCCCAGGCCGGCCATATTCAGAAGGATGATAATCGTTCCCACGATATTTTTAATCAGCACGCTTTGCTTTTTCCCGTTAATATTTGACGATGGGGACTTAAATGTTTATATATAATCTTTGATTTTGTGGCAAGGGCAAACATTCGGCACAAAATTTGTTGTATTGATTTTTCCCGAATTTCAAAGCCCTTTACAGTGTAAGAAAATTCAAAGGTTTTTGTATGAGTTGGCTTGGAAAAATGATTGGTGGCACAATCGGGTTGGCCTTGGGCGGCCCTCTGGGTGCTGTGGCAGGGGCTGCATTCGGCCACGCGTTTGTGGACAAAAGAGAGGATGCTTATTTACGTTCCATTCCGGGCGGTAAGCGCACTGGCCTGTCTTCCAACGAAGAGGCCCAGCTGGTTTTCTTTACTGCGGCTTTTTCCATGCTGGCGAAAATCAGCAAAGCAGACGGCCGGATCAGTCAAGAGGAGATAAAAGTAGTTGAACGCTTTATGGTCAATGATCTTCAACTTGATGAAGCAAGTCGTCAGACGGCCCAAAATATTTTTAGAAACGCCGTGACATCATCCCAGACCTTTGAGGATTTTGCCCAGCAGTTTTATTCGGTGTTTAAATATCAGGCCAATATCATCGAGTTGATGATGGATGTCCTGCTCAGGGTCTCTTCGGCTGACGGAAATGTCTCTGATGTCGAGGAACAGATGCTGTTGTCAGCGTCACGTATTTTCAGATTTTCCCAGTCGGATTATAACCGGCTTCATTCCAGGTATGTGAAAAAATCAGATCCCTATTATGCTGTGCTTAAATGTGATGAAAATGCGAGCAATGAGGAGATAAAAAAGAAATACCGGACCCTGGTCCAAGAGTATCACCCGGATAAAATCCAGGCTAAGGGACTGCCCGAAGAATTTGTTAAGTTTGCCACGGATAAATTTACCGAAATCCAGGACGCTTATGAGCACATCAGGAAGCGCCGGGGATTTTGACCCGGTCTCTATTGGAAGAACAAGTAAACGCCCTTATTAATAAGCCTTCCTGTGTGGCTAAATACCATGATGGCTCACCCTGAAATTACTTATTATTTTATGAAGGCTATGTTCCCTTTATTTGTTGAAACGGCTACCGGTTTAAGGCGGGACACCCGGCAGAATAAGGATCTTGTGGGAGGTCCTATTTTTATAGGCTTACGTGCTGGAAGGCCCGAATCAACCGGTTTAAACGGGTGTGTCCCACCTTTTACATATCCATTATATAGCAGTTTGTTCTGTCCCTGAATTTATGAACTCAGTAACATCAGCCGACAAATATTTTATTGCCTGGTAAATTTTTATATAGTTTTTTCGTGTTTCTGCTGACCTTATGCCGTCGTGATTTTTTTCCAGACGTCTAAGAAGCCTCATACCCGATTCCGAATTTGAGGAGCGCCGATATTTGCCCAACCCTTTTTTCTTCAGATACTGCATGGCAGCATCCCAATGATCAGAAAAAAACTTCGTTATCTTACACAGGTAACTGCTTTCAAGTTTTTCAATCTGATTTTTCAAATTTTTCAGTTTTATCTTTGCCTGAATCTCCGTATTTGAATGATCAAAAATATTTACAATTTGACCGATTATGGAACGAAACTTTGAAATAAAGCCGCTGTCTCTCTTTTCAAGCACTTCTATCTTTTCACGTTCATTCTCAGTCAGGTTGGAAGGCTTTTTCAACAATACCCATCGCAGTTTCCAAAGTTCGGAGGCAATTTCCAGCATAGCCTCATCCTTATTTTTTTCACCTTCCGCTTTCAGGTTCCTTCTGTATTCCAGAAGGGCTTTTTTTAGATGTTTCCATATATTTTTCGCCGTATGAAAATGATCAGCCTGAAATTTAGTATCAGGAAATACCTCTCTGATTGCTTTTACATAGCTGTCTGAATAATCTGAGAATGCCGAAATAACTGTCATTCCGCATTTTTTTATTTTTTGTAAAAATTCAATGGCATCATCACCGTTTTCCGAAGCGGCTTCATGAGTAATAAGAATCCGGTCCGACTCATCTTTTAGAACCATCACACAATTGTTGGTCCCCATGGGATAATAACCGTCAATATGGCACTGATCCGATTTTTTCTGTTCCAGAAGCTGTTTTAAAATTGCCTCTTCCGAAGGAAGGCTGCTTCCGATTGTGTCAATCCACCTTTTCACAGACGACTTGCTTACAGGAATCCGAAACAAAACTGTGAATATTGTTGCAATATTCCTCAGACTCACTCCGCAAATAACTGCCAGAAAACATGCCAAGCGCAACACACATCTGCTTACATGCTGTTGTGC
>Ga0193962_1000450_pt1 | contig 18716 bp, 18 predicted proteins | sample FB_5_MG_FD_140335 | JGI IMG/M metagenome (GOLD analysis project Ga0193962, IMG submission 140335) | Microbial mat bacterial communities from the Broadkill River, Lewes, Delaware, United States - FB_5_MG | ecosystem: Environmental > Aquatic > Freshwater > River > Microbial mats | place: USA... | reverse complement strand
CTCCTGCTTTACCTGTTTCAGTATACTTAGCCTTATTACACGTAGCACTATCACTAACAGTACAAGCTTTTTGAATATTAGCAACGGCATCAACCCCTGTTAGCGCGATGCCTACATGACCTACACGTTTTAGGTTACGCGACATTTCTGCTACCGCTGCATAGTTTTTGTGAAAATTGGGGATGGTAGTGATATTACTGCCTTGCTTGCTCCACTGATGAATAATGCTTTTACTGCTTAAGCCTAAATTACTACGAATATCGCCAGATACAAGTTTTCCACCTAAAGCGGGTTGTGAAAAACGGCTTAGCGCAGCATCTAAACGGGCAAATTGAATTTTACGTTGAGTGAAAAAGTTTCGATTATGCAAGTTACCGCTTGAATTATAACTAGCAACATAAGTGCGTTCTATCTCTTTCAAAATAGATTTAACTTGCACTGTATGCGCTTTCCATGCCGTATTACTTACGCCTAACAGCAAGCCATTGTAACTCGCAATATTTGAGAAAAACTCATATCTATTTACAAGTAATTGCTTTTCTGAATTACTCAGTTTTAACAGAGTTAAGTCTACTGCTTTAGCAACTTTTAAAAACTCAGCTTCCTCAATGGTACATTCTTGCGCGTCCGCAGGAGACAGTAAAACAACTTGCCCTACTTGCACAATGCCATTTTTAATATGGGAATTAACCATTTTAAAATGTTTGTATGTGTTTTCAGAGGGTGAGTTGTACATTATCATGATGAGTTGGTCTACAGGCATCTGCTTCTCAACTATATGTATTGCTTTATTTTGTGTACTAGGTAGTGCTTCCATGTATTAATCCTTTAAAATCCGTTGTGTTCTTTCTGATTCAATTTGTTATCTACTCAACAAATTGCCTAATTATTCTATCAAAAAAACAATATTAAGAAAGTTTATTCTTTGCCTCTATCCATTGTGACATGTATTTAGTGCTTTTATGGTGATGGTGATTGAGCATACTGCCAATAAAATTATTTTGTCTGTGTGCTGCTAAATTTGTTAGCACGTGCGTTAAGCGAGTTGAAAATGAAGTGAAATGCTGATGTTGTTCAAATAACAATTGTGCATTTTGCTGACCTAGTTCGCTGGCATATTGCCAAGCATCAGCATTTTGATAAAGTTTCACCGCGGCATTGGCAATGCTTTCAGCATCATTTGCAATCTCGCCAGCCCAAGGTAATTGTGTTTGCATGCCTTCAATACCGATATTAGTGGTGACCGACGGCGTTGAGCACAGCATAGCATCAGCTAATTTTCCTTTTATACCCGCACCAAAACGTAACGGCGCTAAACAAACCCGTGCTGACTGCATAGCATTGAATGCATCATCAACCCAACCTTTGACGATAAATCCAGACTTTTCATCATGTAAATCAGTTGCTTTAGGTGGAGGATAGGCACCGCAAATGTAAATTTCAGCTTTTGGCAATTGCTTGCGAATAAGAGGCCAAATGTGTTGTTTCAACCATAACACTGAATCCCAGTTGGGCGGATGACGAAAATTACCAATAGAAATAAAACCCTGTCGTTGCTCATAACTCAGATTGGTTTGTTCAAGTTGTTGTTGATTAAAAACAAAAGGAAAATAATGCAACAAACTTATATCCACCTTGAATAAATCAATTAATAATTCAATTTCTTTAGGAGAAATCATTAAGGTGATGTCTGATCTAAAAATAGCGGCAACTTCTCGTTTAGCTAAGTCAGAACTAAGTAGGTCAGACTTAAGTAGATCTGCTTCTGTCATCTCAGCATTTTTTTTATAAGCATCATGCCTTGCATGGCGCAAACAAAATAAATCCTCTGTATCTAAAATTCTTAAGGCTTCTGGACATTGTTCACTTACACGCCAACCAAACTGTTCTTCCATCATAAAACGATCGAACATCACTACATCAGGCTTTAACTCACTGATGAATTCATCAAAACTTGAACAATTAAGGCTTATATCGACACTATTAACATTGAGCTCAGCTAAGTCAACCATATGATCTGTTCGCTGCGCTGGGCTAGCAAAAGTTACTTGATAACTCTGTTGTTGAAAAAATGCAATAAGCTGCAACATACGACTACCGGCCGCAGAAGAGTTAGGCTCTGGCCAAACATAACCGATAATAAGAAGTGTCTTCATATAAATGCAAAATGAAATAAAAGCGATTATACACGCTCTTACCTTTCATGGCACAGATTCATAGCACAGAGATAAGAGATATAGCCTATGCATACAATAAGTGAATATTGAGCATAAAAAAGCCATTGTGATGATATCATCGCAATGGCTTTTTCAATTCTTTAAAAATTCTAAGCTATTTACATGTCGCTCAGTTTACACTGAAGAAAATAAATATCATTTATTTTTCAGCTTCGCCACCTACTTGTGGTGCTGGTTCACTTTTTTGAATTTCTAGTAATTCAATTTCAAATTCTAACACTGAATTACCAGGAATACGTGGTGGGTTACCATTTGGTCCGTAGGCTAAATCAGAAGGGATAGTGAATTTGTACTTTGAACCTACTGACATTAATTGTACGCCTTCAGTCCAACCACTAATTACACGGTTTAAAGGGAATACAGCTGGTTCGCCACGGTCGTATGAACTGTCAAACGTTTCACCATTTAAAAAAGTCCCTTTATAATGCACTTTTACGGTATCTGTAGCCGCTGGTTTATCACCTTCAGCCTCGGTAAGCACAACATATTGAATACCTGATTCAGTAACCTTTACGCCTTCTTTTTTAGCGTTTTCTTCTAAGAACTTTTGACCTTCAGCTAAACTAGCTTCTGATTCTTTTAGTGCCATTTCTTGTTGTTTGGCTTTCATCGTCTCATCAAGACTCATCATCAATGCTTTGATTTCTTCTTTTTCAATCACTGACTTGTCATTAATGCTATCAACAAAGCCGCGTACAATTAATTCTTTATCTAACATCAAACCTAGCTTGTCATGCTCTTCTAAGTTACGTTGCATGTACATGCCAATTGACGCACCTAAACCGTATGCTTGTTTTTGAATTTGTTCTTCTAATACTGGTGCTTTCTCTTCTTCTTTTTTAGCGCCTTCTTGACAACCAGCAACAGCTAATAATGCAACAGCAACTAAAGTGGGTTTAAAAAATTTCATTCATTTCTCCGTAAAAAATCACAATTGGAGAATCCCCCAATCCATCTATTATGTTTGTTTTTACTTTCTATTGAGTCTTTTACTTATTAATAAGCAAGTAAATCAAAGATAAAGTTAAACAATTTAAAAAAACGCCTTATACTAACGATAAATGCGCCAATAAAAAAGTATTAATATGTTGCTTAATTTTTCAAAGACTAAAAAACACTGCTTAACTGCTATAATCTTACCAGCAGCAAGCTTGTTAGCAATATTATTTTTACAAGCTTGTACCCCTTCAGCTGGCAAGCCACTGCAACGTTATCAACATGCAATAGAAGGCAGTTATGCTGCTGATATTTCTAATGATGGTAAATGGAGCGTTAGCTCATCGATAAACCACGGTATTAGTGCCTGGAATTTAGAGAAAAATGCACTGGTTTATCGATGGTCTCAACAGCAAGAAAGCAGTGATAATTTAGTACTCGCCATTGATATAAGCAACAACAACAGCCATGCATTGACGGCAAGTAGAGAAAACTTTGCGTTATGGAATATAAAAACTGGGCACTCTGAAGGTTATTGGAAAGTACGAGAGTCTAACATTCGTGATATTGCCATAAGTAACGATGGTGATTACTTACTTATTGGTAAAGGCAATGGAACTGTGCTTCATGTTACTGTAGATACAGGAAGACGTTTAGAGTTTTTAGGGCACAAAGAAAAAATTAACACCGTTGATATGATGCCTAACGGCAGAGTGGCAATGTCAGGCGGTAATGACTTTATTGCGTATGTTTGGGATACAAAATCTGGACAAGTTATCTATCAATTTAACCATACATCAAGGGTATCTAAAGTAGCATTAGACCCGTTTGGTCGTTATGCCTTTTCTGCAGATAGCATGAAATCAGCCCATGTTTGGGATTTAAAAACAGGTAAGTTAATCGCCACACTTAAAGGAACTAAGCGCCATGAAATATTTAGTTCTGTTCGCTTTTCTCCTAACGGAAAAACCCTAGTCACTGGTGCAGCTAGCAGTAAGGTGAGTATTTGGGACATTACCACAGGCAAACGCACCGCTAGCTGGCATGTTACACCAAAAGAAGCAAAAATACCTACAGGTGCAGTTGTGTATAGTGTCGCTTTTAGCGATAATAACACCCTGTTAACTGAAAGCTCTTCTGGTTATACTGAGCTTTGGCAACTTCCTAACTAAGCTGAACTAAAACAAATTTAATGACTTCAATAACACCAACAGACAGCAATATTCAAGTACTTGAAGAACGCATTAATATGCTTGAATCACGAAACCTATTTCAAGATGATGTTATTGAACAGCTCAGTGAAGAGTTAGCTGTGCACCAAACGCAAATTGCCGAATTAAAAGCGCAAATTCAATTGGTAGCTAATCGATTAAAGGATGCTGGTAGTTTATCATCAGGAAAAGATGACATTGAGCCTCCACCACCACATTATTGATATACCAACATTGCCACACCAACTTTTCAATACTAGATGGCTTCAAAAATTAAAGACACATTCAACCCGCCAAAGGCAAATGAATTACTTAAAATCCATTTAATTTTAGCTTGAACGGGTTGATTTGAAACCAAGTTGATTGGGCATAATGGATCACGTTGAGTAACGTTAGCTGTAGGTGGGATTGTTTGATTTTGTATCGCAAGAATTGAAGCAATCGCTTCAACCACGGCTCCAGCACCTAACATATGCCCATGAATCGACTTAGTTGAAGAAACAAACGGGGCGATAGTTGCTTCTGAAAAAACCGTATTAATTGCTTGGCTTTCCGTTTTATCATTTTGTAATGTTCCTGAACCGTGAGCATTGATATAGTCAATATCCAAACTGGTTAACTTAGCATCATCCAAAGCCGCTTGCATTGCTTGCTCTGCGCCTTCAGGTAGCGGCTGAACCGCGTTATGAGCATCAGAGCTCATACCAATACCTGAAAGCTTAGCGTATATTTTTGCCCCTCTTTCTCGTGCGTGTGTTTCCCGCTCTAAAATCAATGTGCCTGCACCTTCACCTATCACTAAACCACTTCTGTCTAAAGAAAAAGGTCGGCATGTATCCGTTGATAATACTCTAAGACCATCCCATGCCATGAAGTTACCTTTTGTAATGCACGCTTCAGCACCTCCAACTATCGCTACATCAATTAAATTGCTGCGTAACATCAGCGCCGCCATGGCAATAGCATGCCCAGAAGAAGAACAGGCAGACGAAGTAGAAAAGGCAGGCCCTTTAATGCCAAACTTCATTGATATTTGGCTTGTGGCTGCACTTGGTAATAGTTTAGGCACGGTAAATGGATGAGTTCGAGTTTTTCCTTGTTCAAATAGTTGTGCGTAAGCAGTTTCAATTGTTTGTTGACCACCAATACTAGAGCCATGCACAACACTAATGCGTTGTGGATTTAGCGTTGTGAAATCAAGCGCTGCATCGATAATCGCTTCTTGTGCTGAAATCAGAGCAAATTGTGCAAAACGATCGAGTAATTTTAGCTCATTCTTCGAAAAATGATGTTCGCTGATATAATCTTTAACTTCAGCTGTAATATAATTAGTATTTTCATCAGTCTTGAATAAGCTAGTTTCGCGTATCGTGTCATTCGACTGAGTAGAAAAAATATTTTTTTTAAATTCAGATGCAGTATTGCCCGCAGCGGAAATACAGCCCATACCTGTTACAACAATGGGTTCAATCATAGTGTAACTCACTTTCAACAAGTGCAGTAACAATAGCTAAAACTCCCACAAAACTATTGCAGTCAAATCCTTCTTTTTCCAAATCAACCTCATTTGGAATTTTAACATCAAAGGCTTCTTCAATATCAAAAATTATCTCAACCACAGATAATGAGTCAATATTAAGCTCAGCAAAACTACTTGCCTGATAGAATTCAGTCGGCGGTATATCTGTATACTCTGCTATAATTTCTTCTATTTTTTCTTTAATTGTTAACATTTAATTTCCTGCTGAAGCATACAATCATTAGCGCTAGAGACATAAATAAGTATTTGATCAAATTGGGGTATTGTGAATAAAAACTTGTTATTGGCTGAATATCTATTTTATTAACAGAATAGCCAAGAATATTATCGTTGATTTTAGATGAGTCAAGCAAGCGACCATAGGGAGTTATAATTCCACTTATTCCTGTATTAGTCGTTCTTACTAAATGCTTTCTGTATTCTATTGTTCTAAAAAGTGACAGTGCATAGTGTGTTTTTTTACCCGCGATATCACCAAACCAGTCATCATTAGAGCTGTTAATTAGTATTTCTCCTCCTTTTTGAACACCGTTACCTACAATATCGGTGAATACTGCTTCGTAGCAAATTAATGGGATAACCTTAATATCATTATCTTTATTTTTTAGTGTTAATAACGTAGTTTGACTACCTGGTTTATAATTAGGTGCATAAGGAAATAAATCTTTTAACCAAGGCATACTTTTTTGAAAAGGAATATATTCACCAAACGGTAATAACACTTGCTTACTATATTCTTGAACTAGGCGTTTTTCCGTGATTAATTCCATAGTGTTAAAGTAACCGGCCTCTTTATTGGTAACACCTTCAAAACTGTTATTAGCTGGCTTTATGGTAGTTAAAAGCAAGACCTTGCTTGGTAAATGTTTCTCAAAATACAGTTTATCTTCAGGGTAATATTGATAAGAAATAGGAACGGGGACTTCGGGAAAAACAACAAGGTCAATACGCTGATTTTGTTCTATTTCATCTAATACAGGTGTTAGTATTGTTTGCTGAGTTTTCCAGTCGTTACGTGTTCTATGTTTAATATCAATATTCGGTTGTAGCATAGCAATGTGAATTGTTTTTCTCTGATTGTCATCAATCGCAACTGATTGCGCCATTCGATATTGACCATAGCCAATATTAGCAAAAAATAGAGTTACCGCTAACAAAAAACAACCTTTCGATTGATGCTTATTGATTTTAATTAATGTTATCGCATTTACTAAAAGAAAATTCACACAATGAATAATAAAAAAAACTAATGGCACACCACCCAAATCAGCAAATTGAATAAACAAAGGTTTTTGGTATAAAGCATGAGCCAAATTTCCTGGCAAAATATGCGGTATATAATTCACCAGTACCGTAAAAATAACAGCAGAACTTATCGCTCCCATGACTGAATATCCCAGCTTAAGGCGAACATGAAGCCAGCAAGCAACAGCATAAGGAAGTGCAGACAAAAAGCAAAAAATAAAAACAAGGGGAATAACAAGATTCGTAGGAGTTGACGTGATTTCAGAAATACCACTAACTGCCCACCAAATACTGCACATCCAACCTAGTGTGGCAGCTAATAAACCTAAAAAAAATGCATTTCTACCAGAGTTGTTGTTCAACGCGATAACAACAGGCACCAAAGCAAACCATGTTAAATGACCAAACCCACCACTTGGAAAAGCAAAATAAAATAATGCAACTGTGGTGATAACCATTAGCAGGTCAAAGAATTGTTTTTTGTTATTCTCAGAAAGAGCGACTTGGGTTGGGGTTAACACTGCTGTTTTTTATCCAGAAAATAAATTTGTTATTTTCTTTTACGGTAGAGGTAAACAACAAAAACAATAATAGCAACCTGTAAACTAAAACTCAGTGAGGGCACACTTGAGCCAGTTGCAGTGCCACCTCCGCCACCTCCGCCGCCAGCAGCAAATCCATCCAATGAAAAAAGCATCAATATTATGACTGCAACAAACCATTTAATAATCATCATATAAAACGACTTCCTTTAAACATCTTATCTAGACCTATTATAACAATTAATGCCGTAGCAAAATTTATTGCTTGCCAGATATATAAGTGAAACATATCAAAAGCATTGTTTTGATTTTTTACTACATAAAGTAAATGCGCAATCCTAACAATATTCTCACATTGTAAAATTAATATTGCGATAAGCATCATTTTTACTTTATCTTGCCATGTATGTTCAAACGCAATAATAGCGGAACAAACACTAGCAACAAGCATTAACCCTGTACAACTATTATCGACAATCAAAAAACGATTAGAATCTTGATGAATTAATAAATTTCCATCAATCACAATGGTGGAATCTATCATACTATAGAAATACCCTACAGTATTAGTAATGCCACTTTGAATTATGGCAGAGAAGTTAGCTTGTAAAACATAAACAACTAACTGCAAGATAACAACTGTAAATATAAACTTTGTGAAAAAATTCAGTGTTATCGATTTTTTTATGTATTGACTATTTACTAACATTAAGCCTATATCTAATGGATAGATCTTCATAAAACAGTATCATTTTTCAATACTAAATCCTATGGATAATTTAAAACAAGATTACGATAACTCATTGTAGCTGCTATTATTTTATCGTTATTGTTTAAATACCCCAATCACTTGTTCATGTTGTCTCACAACCTCATCAACTTGCGGTTCGCTTTGGGTCATTTGTTCACCGCAACTAACACACGTAGCTTTTTCAACACCATCTTCTTTCGTTAACGCCATCGTGTCTTGCTCATTACATTTTGGACAAATAGCCCCTGCAATGAATCGTTTTTTCTGCATTTTTGTCATTTGCAATACTCTACTTCGTCAATTAAGTTAAAATAATCAGGATATTCGCTATTTTACCTTGAATAGTGCTATCAGGAAAAGCGACAATGCACGAGTATTTTTTTATCCGCATTTTATTTACTTTCTCCCCATGATTTATATAAGGAAAGAACATTGATTACCGCCAGCGATTTAAGTCTAGATAGAGGCGCAAAAAATCTAATAACGGCCTCTAATTTCACTATTCATCCCAACCATAAAGTAGGCTTAGTTGGTAGTAATGGCTGTGGTAAATCGTCTCTTTTCGCTGCCTTTCTTGGTGAACTAGCACCCGATGCAGGCGATTTAAGTATACCCAGTAGTTGGTCAATAGCTACGGTAAAGCAAGAAACGCCCTCTTTGAAACAGTCAGCCCTTGATTATGTGATGGACGGCGATAAAGAATATCGTCAACTTGAAGCGCAATTAGACGAGGCACGCAATAATGACGACGGTAATTTAGAAGCAATACTCATTAATAAAATTGATACCATTAATGGCTATAGCTTGCCCGCCAGAGCAGGTGAGTTACTCCATGGATTAGGCTTTCTACAGAACCAGCTTACTAACCCCGTTAAAGATTTTTCGGGCGGTTGGCGTATGCGCTTAAATTTAGCACAAGCGTTAATTAGCCGCGCTGATTTACTATTACTTGATGAGCCAACTAACCATTTAGACTTAGATGCCGTAATTTGGTTACAGCGCTGGCTTAAACGCTTTACGGGCACTTTGGTACTTATTTCTCATGATCGTGATTTTCTCGACACAGTGATCAACCAAATTTTACATATCGAACATCAACACGCCAAACTCTATAGTGGTAATTATACCGCTTTTGAAAGACAACGTGCTGAGCATTTAGCACAACAAGAAGTTCAGTACCAAAAGCAACAAAAAGAAGCCGCACATTTAACTGCTTTTGTTGACCGCTTTCGTGCCAAAGCCAGTAAAGCAAAACAAGCACAAAGTCGTTTAAAGCGTTTAGAGAAACTGCCTAACTTAGCCCCTGCGCATATCGATAGTCAGTTCACCTTTAGTTTTGAACAACCTGAAAACTTACCCTACCCATTATTGTCTTTAGCCGAAAGTCAATGTGGTTATAACACTAACACCATCATACTCAATAATGTTGGTTTAACCTTAGTCCCTGGTAGTCGCATTGGATTGTTAGGTAGAAATGGTGCAGGTAAATCAACATTAATTAAGTCCCTTGCAGGTGAAATTGCCTTGCTTAATGGCGAACGTTATTGTGCACAAGAACTAACGATAGGTTACTTCTCTCAACATCAATTAGAGCAATTGCATAGTGGTTCAAGCCCTGTTGATCATATTCTCCGTGCAAAACCTACCATGGGTGAACCTCAAGCAAGAAGCTTTCTAGGAAAATTCGGTTTTAGTGGCGATCAAGCGCTTGAAACTGTCACTAATATGTCTGGGGGTGAAAAAGCACGCCTAGTGTTAGCGCTTATTGTTTTAGAAAAACCCCAGTTACTACTACTTGATGAGCCAACCAACCATTTAGATTTAGAAATGCGTCAAGCGTTAGTGATGGCACTGCAAGACTTTGGCGGCGCAATCATATTAATTGCTCATGATCGGTTTTTACTCGAATCATGTGTAGATGAATTCTATCTGGTGGCTAATGGTTGTGTTACCGACTTTAATGGTGATATTTATGATTATCAACAATGGCTCAATGAAGATAAGAAACAAACGGTCTCGGATCAAAAAAATGAGCATAACCGCACCGAAAACATGACGACAGATAAAGGACTAGACAAAAAACAATTACGACAACAGCAAGCAGAATTACGCAAAAAATCTGCACCTTTACGTAAAGAGTCTGACAAACTTGAGAAACAAATACACGTATGGCAAACAGAGTTAGCAAAAGTTGAAGCATTATTGGGTGACAGTGAAATATACCAAGCTGATCGTAAAAGTGAACTAACAACCCAGTTAAAACTGCAAGCTAGTTTAAAAGACAATATCGAAGAAAGTGAAATGCTTTGGCTAGAAATAGCAGAACAAATTGAAGAAATAATGGCTTCGATGTAAAAAGTTGAACTACACTTAATCAGTATTCATACACCACTTTAAGAGAGAAAAATGATGCGAACTATTCTAGGAAAATCGATAGGAATACTCACTTTTTTGCTGTTAGGCTGCTTTTCCACGCTAAGTCAAAGTAATGATCTCAATCAAGGGATTTATGATTTAAATCGTGGTGAGTTTCATGCGGCAATTGAACAATTTAGGCCTTTAGTAGCAGAAGGTTATGCCCCCGCACAATACCAAATGGCCATTGTTTACCAGCATGGCTACGGCGTACCCAAAGATGGCATGAAAGCGTTAGAATTATTTGAATTGGCCGCCAGCCAAAATTATTCAGATGCGCAGTTTGAGCTAGCATTAATTTACAGTGAAGGAAAACTCGTTAAACAAGACTTAAAAAAAGCTTACCAATTAACTCTTCAAGCGGCAAAAAAAGGCTTAGCAAGTGCACAATTTAATTTAGCCGTTATGCTTGCTAATGGTACAGGTACCGAACAAGATTATTTTAAGGCCTCCCGATGGTATCAAAGTGCTGCTGATCAAAATCATGCGTTAGCACAATACAACTTAGCCTTACTCTATAGTGAAGGAAAAGGAGTGGAAAAGAGTACTGAAATGTCGCTCGTATGGAATACTATTGCTTCTTGGAATAGTTATCCTGACGCAGATAAAAGTCGTTTACTTGATGAAAGAGAATTATCGAAGGCGAAAATAGAAGCCGCTGTCGATAAAGCCAATAAAATTTATAATAAAATAATTGAACAAGAAGAATTAAAAGCAAAAATGGCGAAAAAGAACGATTTTTATTGATTTAAATCATCAATCAATTGTAACAGCCTCTTATAATATTATTTAGGTTATGTAGTTTCATAAATTAAATAATCATACATTTTATTATGTATGTATAAGGAGTTGAAAATGAACTTTTTTTCAATGTTATTAAATGATCCTGTTGTCATGTATTCTGTCGCTGGCTTAGCCATTTTATTGGGTATTTGTGCTTATTATGTTTATTATTTTGTTACGCATGTTATCGACGATAAATAAACATTACCCAGTGTACTATTAGCGGGAATAATGCTTCTTAAATACTGATTATAATATTAGTGTTTGTATTGTTCCGCTAAAATTATACTTAACCTGCACGGTTTATTTATAAACTTACTCAGATAAGTTTATACTTACTTTCTATTCTCATGACTTATGAGAGTGTTGAAAATAAGAACGTCTACAGATCTTAAAAGTGTTACTCTTGCGCTATTAACCACAAAACTCAAATTATTCATGTTTATCAACCCCAGTTCAATAGATCCAGACACATTAAATACACTGATTAAAGACTTTGCTTATGCGCAAATATCAACAAACGGTGACGATAACACGACAGTGATAACCAACGAAGCCATTGCTCACTTTAAGCAAAAATTGTTGGCAAAAGAGTACGTCATACATTTTGCGAGTAATGACGAAGTAGAAGAGGATGCACGCATATCTATAAGACCTGTGTCTGATTTTTCCTTATCACCTTATCAAGTTGAATTTTAATACCAAGTTGATAAGGCTCTGAGTTGGGAAGAAATTTAATCAAATTGATATGATTAAAAAGTAAAGGAAGAACATCAATTCTTCCTTTGTTTAAATGAGTGCTATATTAACCCGTATTACGCATACCAGTAGCAATACCCGCCATCGTCACCATCAACACCTGTTCGTTTTTCACGTGTTCTGGCTGTACTCTTAAACGCTTAAGCGCTTCAATCTGCAACAGATGTAAAGGCGCTAAATAAGGACGGCGTAGTTCAAACGAATTAAGATTCCACAAATCATGCTCTAATGGCTGTTTTTGCCCTAATATATTTAACAGTGTTTGTTTATCTTGCACAAGTTGTTCACGTAAGTCATCACCCATATTGATGAGGGAATTATCGACTAAAGACGTGTCATACAATGCCGACATTTTACTATCTGCTTTTGAATAAACCATTTCGGTTAATGAAATACGGGAACGAAAATAAGGCCATTCCTGTAACATTTCTTTAATTAATGATGCATGGTTTTGGTAGGCTGTTTTGATTGCACTACCTAAGCCAAGCCAGCTTGGCACAACAAGCCTATTTTGAGTCCAAGCAAAAATCCACGGAATAGCTCTTAACGATTCTATTCCGCCATCTGATTTGCGTTTGCTTGGACGAGAGCCTAGAGGTAAAGACGCTAGTTCTTGTTCTGGAGTCGCTTGCCTAAAATATTTAACAAAATCTTCATTTCCTTGTACATAATTACGATACGTAGCACAGCTTTCATCAGACATTATTTCCATAATATCTCGCCAGCTTTTTTTAGGCGCAGGTGGTGGTGTAATTAAACATTCTAATATAGCTGATGCATATAAATGCAAACTGCGATTAGCTAAATTAGGTGTACCAAATTTAAAACGAATAGTTTCACCCTGTTCAGTTACACGTAAGCCGCCATTTAAGGTACCTGGCGGTTGAGATGCAATGGCGTCATGCGCTGGGCCACCACCTCGACCAATAGTTCCACCTCGACCATGAAATAGTTTCAGTTCAATATTTTGCTTAACGAAGACTTCTACTAACTTTTCTTGGCATTTATACTGACCCCATGTTGCGGCTAGTACACCAGCATCTTTTGCTGAATCACTGTAGCCAATCATGACATGATGTTGCTTATTACAACTATTGCGATAGCGCTCAATACTTAAGAGTTCGGCCATAATTTTTGGCGCATTATTTAAATCAGCTAAGGTTTCAAATAATGGTGCTATAGGCATATCCCATGAAACACCTGCCGCTTTTAATAATAATTTAACCGCTAATACGTCACTGACTTCACTCGCCATTGAAATAACATAAAGCCCAAAAAGTTCCGCTGGCTCTTGTGCAATCATAGCAAAGGTGTCAAACACTTCTTGTGTCTCTGCTGTCCATTGATGTTTAGGTAATAAAGGTCTAGGGTTATTTAATTCTGTGAGTAAAAATTCTCGCCTTTGTTCTTCAGGCCAATCAATATAAGCACCTAAATTGAGCACTTGTGTTAATTCAGCTAAAGCGCTGTCATGTCGCTCACTGTGTTGTCTTATATCTAATTTTACTAGCGAAATACCAAAGCTATTCACTTTACGAATCAAGTCTAGCACCAAGGAATTAGCAACACTGGTTAAGCCAACCGCTAACAAGCTGTCTCGACAAGTTTGCAATGGTTTACGCAATTGTTCTGAATTTGACAAAATATTTTCAGTACAGCCTTCTTTTAAACAGGCTTGTGAATCTTTTAATAAGCGTATAACAGGTAATAGATGTTGACGGTAAGGCCCTTGCACATCGTTATCTACACAAGTTAAGTTCTTTGTTGCTTTAGACATGGATAGTTCTAAATAGAGCTCTTCAAAATCTTGTAAATACAATTCACAGGCCATCAACCGCGCATTAATTAACGCTTTTTTGCTTAGGCTAGCCGTAACAAAAGGATTACCATCACGATCGCCTGCCATCCAACTCGCCATAGTGATAGGCGTTGCATTTTGTGGTAAAGCCTGCCCTGTCATTTTAGAAGAAAAATCATCAAGTTCTCGCATAAATTTAGGCACAGCATACCAGAAATTATCAGCAATACTGTTTAATCCCCATCGAGATTCTTGTAATGGTGTCGGGCGTTGTTGACGAATTTCATCTGTATGCCAAGCTTGACTAATCAGTTCTTCAATACGGGTGAAATCAATATTATCTGACACATCTAATGCTTGGCTAATTTGATTATATTTATGAATAAACGTTCTACGGTTTACTTCTGTAGGGTGTGCTGTGAGTACCAGTTCAATTTTTAATTTACTCAGCGCCGCTGTGATTATGGTGGGATCAGTATTGTGAATTTTAGTTTCAAGATCTTCTAAAGGATGTGCAAGATCTAATTCGGTTAAACCTTGCGAGCTGGTAGTATATTGTTGTTCAGCCAAATTGACCAAATTCAAAAATTGACTAAATGCTCTAGCATAAATCAGCATGTCGTGTTCATTACTTTTAGCAAAATGAGCTTGCAATGCGGTAATTGCTTTACTATCACCAGCAGCTAACTCTTTACCTTCTAAGCGAACTGCTTCTATATTTTTAAGCCATTGTTCGCCTTGGTCTGCAGCAATAGTTTGACCTAAGATGGTGCCTAAGTCTCGGACATTTTGTTGAATAGGTTCTAGCATAACGTTCCTTTTTTGTGGCTGTAAGGTAGGTTGGCATACGATACTCTACTTTGAATCAACAGAACCAATGCATAGAGATTAAAACCTACCGTTAATAAAGCGTACAGTGCATTTATCAACAGTATAACTAACTATTTTTTGTTAACCAATTGTTCTTCAACAAACTGACGGTAAGCTGCACTTTCAACAATAGCGCCTTTATGTTGAATAACAAAGCCAGCGGCTTTTGAAGCAAGCTCAATTGCTTCACTGACATTTACATTTTTCGATCTGGCTCCAAGGTAAACACCATTAAAAGAGTCACCCGCTGAGGTTGTGTCTACCACATTATCAACTGGGGTTATGTTAAATTTAAACTGCTCAGTTTTTGTATAACAAAATATACCTGCTTCACCGTTTTTAATAATCAATTCATCAAATTGATAAGGCTTACAAAATTCATAAACGCCCTCTGATGTTGATATGCTATAAAGTTGCTGAAAATCATCAACTCCCGGTAATGCAATATGAGCAAGTAAAAAAGCTTTTTCAAACTGCTCTTTTGCTTGGGCTGGGTTATCCCACATTCTCGCCCGATAGTTTGGATCAAAAACAATACAAACGCCTGCCGTTTTAAGCTTTTCTACCATAAACCAAAAATCTGCACGAGCACTTGGTTCTATGACAGCTAGAGAAATACCCGAAAAGAAAAACATATCCCCTTGAGATAGTGCATTGACTGTATTACTGTCAATGTGTTGCATAACTTGCCGTGCTGCCGAATCGCTTCGCCAATAGGTAAAACTACGTTCACCAACATCATCTAGTTGAATAGCGTATAAACCTGGTATTTTAGTGTCTGATTGAAAAACAAAATTAGTACCAATATGTTCATCCTTGAAGTATTGAATCATATCTTGGCTGAAACTATCTTTTCCTACAGCCGTAACTAAATGTACATTCACATCAGAGAAAGTACGCTTTAGGTAAACTGCCGTATTAAAAACATCACCAGCAAATGACTGTTTTAACGTGTTTGATGACGGATATTGTGAGGCTGTCATCAGCTCAATCATGCATTCGCCGAATAAAGAAATGTTTTTCATCTATAAAACCTTAACATCATATCTTAAAATGATTTAAATTTATTTTTACACCTATTTACACCTAAAAGTGCAAAAATATAAACTTAATCCGCGTTGATTTAATCAATACCAAGCAAAATTGTCAACTACTTTGCTTTATCGACAATATTTGCTCACCACTAATCAATTGAGAAAAGAACATGAGAAACAACAGCAGATTATTTTGGGGGATTTATGAAAACTTGGTAATATTAATACTGTACTACGGCCAAGTTGACAGCAATGGTCAATAGACTTTTCGATGTGCTTTAATTATGTTTTTCCAAGGAATATTTTGATTACCTAAACTAAGAAAATCAGGATTGAGTAAGCTTTCTCTTTTATTATAACTCAGTGGCTTAAATTCACTGTCAATAATAGAGCCTCCAGCTTGCTCTAATATACATTGACTAGCCCCAGTATCCCACTCTCCTGTGACGCCAATACGTAAATAACAATCTGCACCGCCCTCTGCAATCAGGCAATTTTTCAATGAACAACTACCCAAAGCAATATGTTCAAAATCAAAATCGTTATTTAAATATTGCTCAATTAGCTCAATGCGCTGTCGTTTACTAATGGCCACTTTAATATGGCGAGATCCCTGATAATCTGCAACGTGAATACGGTGATGGTGATTATTATGTTGTTCTTTTGATTCTTTATAAGCCCCTAAATTATTTTGAGCGTAATAGGTTGTTTGATGATCTGGTGCATGAATAACCCCCATACTTGGCCAACCATTTTCAATTAATGCAATATTAACCGCGAAATCACCACTGCCAATAATAAATTCACCTGTGCCATCGATAGGATCAAGTAACCAATAACGTTGCCAATTTTGACGTTGTAACAACGAAACAGCCCCCACTTCTTCAGAAATAATTGGAATATCAGGGGTTAAGGTTTTCAGTTGGTCCATTAAAATATCATTGGATGCTAAATCTGCACTGGTAACAGGGCTTTCATCCGCTTTCAAATTTGCAGTGAAGCTCTTATCTCGATAATACTTCATAACCTCAATACCCGCTTTTTTAGCACTCTCTAAAGCAATACTTAATAGTCGATCATCGGTAATAGCATTCATATTTCATCCTGCTTAATTAATTTTCCTGCAGAAAGGTAGTCTATCGATAACATCAACGCAGCAATACTGCGCGCTTCTTGAAAATCAGGTTGTTTCAGTAAATTTTTATAGTCTTTAATGGGCCAAGGAACTACCTCTAAAGACTCAGGTTCATCCCCTTCCAAAGCTGAAGGATATAAGTCAGTCGCGATAAAAATAGTCATTTTTGCATTAAAAAAGGCGGGAGCCATCATCACTTGAGAAAGGTAATGAAATTTATTACTACCATAGGATATTTCTTCTTTCAGCTCTCTGTTAGCAGCATATTCAGGTGTTTCACCTGGGTCAATTAGTCCCTTAGGAAAACCCAGTTCATAACTGTGTGTGCCCGCACAATACTCCCGAACTAACAATAATGTGTCAGCATCAAGCATAGGAACTATCATTACAGCACCGTTGCCTGAACCTACCATGCGTTCATATTGACGTTCTTCCCCATTACTGAAGGTAAGATCTAACTGTTCAATAGCAAATAAACGACTTTTCGCTACTTGTTTTTGCCCATTGATTTTCGGTAATTGATTTTTCCCTGTCATAAGCTTGCGTATTTCATTCTACATAACGTTATAATGACACGATAAACATCATCTTTGGAACCACTAAATGCTTAATTGGGGAAAAATTAATGTTGTCATCCTCGACATGGACGGCACATTATTAGATTTACATTTTGATAATTATTTTTGGCACACTCATATTCCAGCAAAATATGCCAAAATACATAATATTGCCTTGAAAGCCGCTCAAGAATATTTGCACATTGAAACCAGTAAAGTAGCAGGACAAATACAATGGTATTGCTTAGATTATTGGACCGATAAACTTGATTTGCCCATAGTAGAATTAAAAAAAGAAATACAACACAAAATTGCATTACGTCCAGACACCCTACCTTTTTTAAGTACGTTAAGACAGGCGGGGAAAAAAGTAATTTTACTTACCAATGCGCACCCAGAGAGTTTGTCATTGAAAGTAGAGCGTACCAAACTCGATCAGCATATTGATTTATTAATCTCTACGCATCAATACGGGGCAACGAAAGAGTCACAAATTTTATGGCAAAAACTTCAAGCAGATTTAGGCTTTATTAATGAAAGCACTTTATTTGTTGATGACAGCTTAACCATTTTAGATAGCGCCAAAAAGTTTGGTATAAAACATTTACTGGCCGTCGCCAACCCTGACTCTCAATTGCCTAGTGTGAGTGCAGACCGACTTAAGGACTACCCTTATATTACAGATTACAGAAAAATTATTACCGATATTGTGTAAAAAAGCTGAATTTTTTAATACTTAGCTATGCATTTTGCTCAGAAAAAAGAACAACACTCAATGTAGGGGCTAATTTATTGCCCGTGTCAGAATAAATTCTAAACTACCTTGGCTGGTGTTTTTGTAAAACGTAATTTATTGCGCTGAATTGTCAGAATAAATTCTAACCTACCTTGGCTGGTGTTTTT
>Ga0193962_1000449_pt1 | contig 18718 bp, 17 predicted proteins | sample FB_5_MG_FD_140335 | JGI IMG/M metagenome (GOLD analysis project Ga0193962, IMG submission 140335) | Microbial mat bacterial communities from the Broadkill River, Lewes, Delaware, United States - FB_5_MG | ecosystem: Environmental > Aquatic > Freshwater > River > Microbial mats | place: USA... | reverse complement strand
CTTCGATTATTTGAAAATAATTATTCCAGGCTTTGTAGCTTTTTCTTTTAGCGTTGGAATGAATAATATAGTTAGAGCTGAAGGTAATGCTAATGTAGCTATGATTTCCATGTTAATAGGAGCGGTTGGAAATATTGTTTTGGACTATATTTTTATGGGGATTTTAAATTTAGGTATAGAGGGAGCAGCATTTGCAACTGTAACTTCTCAGTGCCTATCAGCGGCTTTTTTAATATCGTATATGATATCGGGGAAAAGTCATTTCAGAATTTCACTAAAGAAGGTTGCACGAAAATTAACACTAGTTATTGATATAATAAAAATTGGAGTATCATCTTTCCTAACACAGGCAGGAACAAGTGTGTTAGTTATAATTATAAATAAATCTCTAATATTCTATGGAGGGGCTTATGGTGAAATAGCTATTGCTATTTATGGAGTAATAAATAAAGTTCTTTCATTTATGATAATGCCTGAGATAGGAATAAGACAGGGAACTCAACCATTATTAGGTTATGCTTATGGAGATAATAATTATCATAGGGTTAATGAAATAATAAAAGTGGCTATGAAAACTTTGTTTGTATATTCGATTATTAGCTATGTTGTTGTGATGATATTTGCAAGACAAATTATTTCATTGTTTGGTATAGATAGTAATCTTTTAGATATGGCAGGTCAATCATTGCAAATAGTAATTGCTGCTGTATTTATTGTTCCATTACAAGTATTAGGGTCATCACTATTTCAATCAATTGGAAGAACTGTACCAGCACTAATTACTTCAATGCTTAGACAATTTATATGTTTGATTCCTCTAGTCATTATAATACCTTACGTTACAGGTTTAGGAATTACAGGTATATGGATTGCTTTTCCAATAGCAGATTTGATATCTTCACTTGTTAGTGGTTATATGATGAAAAAAGAATTGAACAAAATTTGCAGTGATGATTTTAGTGAGTTAAGTATGAGCTCAGTGAGTAAATAGTAATTTTCAGCTATTAGTATCTATGATTTATTGCACATAATATGAAATTTGATGTGCAATAAATTCCATCTGAAATGTTAAAATGACAATGAGTAAATTAATTATAAAAGTTTTTGTTGACAAATAGTATTAATGCTAGTATAATAGTAAAAATATTTACTAGGAGGAAAAACTATGAATTATAAGAAGATTATAGGTAAAAGAATTTATTTATCACCAATAAGTATAGATGATTATAAGTTATATACTGAATGGGTAAATGACTTTGAGGTAGGTCTAGGAGTCACATTTAACAAATTAGTGTTGAATGAAGAATCTGAAAAATCTGCTTTAGAAAGATTAAGTAAAAATGGATATAATTTTGGAATTGTAGAACTTGAAACAGATAAATTAATAGGAAATGTAGGTTTTCCTGCTATTGATCAAATAAATAGAAAAGCTACTGTTGGTATTTTTATAGGTGATAAAGAGTATTGGAATGACGGTTATGGTGGAGAAGCATTATCATTGCTTCTAGATTTTGGATTTAATGTTTTGAATTTGAATTCAATAAATTTAACAGTTCTTGAATTTAATAAGCCAGCAATTAGATGTTATGAAAAGATAGGGTTTAAAGAAGCTGGAAGACTTAGAGAAGCTGTAATTGCTGGTGGACAGAAATTTGCTGAGATTAAAATGGATATATTAGCAAGAGAATTTGAATCCCCAGTTTTAAATGATATATTGAATAAAAGAATGAATAGATAGAATTATACTGTAAGATGTTCGGAGGAAATAATGGGATATAAAAAGATAATAGGTAAAAGAATATATTTGTCTCCTATAAGTTCAAATAATTATAAGTTGTATACTGAATGGGTAAATGACTTTGAAGTAATGTTAGGGCTTTCATTAAATAAAAGAGTCATAACTGAAGAATCACAAAAATCATTTTTAGAAAGTAGTAGTGGAAATAAATATGATTTTGGAATAATAGCACTTGAGAGTGATAAATTGATTGGTAATGTAGGTTTTACTTCGGTGGATCAAATAAATAGAAAAGCCACTGTTGGTATTTTTATAGGTGATAAAGAGTATTGGAATGACGGTTATGGTGGAGAAGCATTATCATTGTTATTAGATTTTGGATTTAATGTTTTGAATTTGAATTCAATAAATTTAACTGTTTTTGAGTATAATAAACCAGCAATTAGATGTTATGAAAAGATAGGATTTAAAGAAGCTGGAAGACTTAGAGAAGCTGTAATTGCAGGTGGACAAAAATTTGCTGAGATAGAAATGGATATATTAGCAAGAGAATTTGAATCCCCAGTTTTAAATGATATATTGAATAAGCGAATGAATAGGTAGAATTATAGTCTGATTTCGAATTATATATTAGAAAGAAATAACTTGAAATAGTTATAATCTGAAATATATAAATATAATGCATATATTAGAAATATTATCTAATTTTGATATAAGAGAAATTAGAAAAATATTTTGAGTATATGCATTTTTATATTTATGAGAAATTATAATTGAAATGTTTTTGTAGTAATATAAAAACACTTCTACTATACTAATAATGGTTTGAGAGTTTAAAAGGTAGGAAAAATAGCATGTTGTATGTTAAGAAAATGCTGTATGATAAGAAACTAATCTTGATATGAATAGTTTCGCTACTTGACTAAAGAGGAAAAATAAACTAGAATTAAAGTAATACATATAGGAGGCGGTTAATATGAAGTACAGAGAGTTGAATGGAACAGAAGTATCACAGTTAGGATTTGGTTGTATGAGATTTCCAATATTAGATGGAGATATTGCAAATATTGATGAAGTGAAATCAACTGAAATGATTAGATACGCTATAGATAATGGCGTAACTTATATTGATACGGCATACCCATATCATAAGGGAATGAGTGAAAAATTTGTTGGAAAAGCCTTACAAGATGGTTACAGAGAAAAGATTAAGTTGGCTACGAAATCACCTTCTTGGTTAATAAAATCATACGAAGATTTTGATAAGTATTTAAATGAACAATTGGAGAACTTACAAACTGATTATGTAGATTTCTATTTAATTCATGCACTAGACAGAAATAAATGGGAAAATGTAAAAAAACATGGTGTTTTCAAGTTTATGGACGCTATAAAAAAAGATGGTAGAGTTAAAAATATTGGTTTCTCATTTCATGATAGTATAGATTTATTCAAAGAAATAGTGGATTCATATGAATGGGATTTTTGTCAGATACAATTTAATTATATAGATGAAAATTATCAAGCAGGACTTGAAGGATTGAATTATGCCGCTTCTAAAGATATAGGCGTAGTAATTATGGAACCATTGAGAGGTGGAAAATTAGTAAATAATCTTCCAAATGATATTTTAGATAAATTTAATTGTTGCAATAAAAATCAAAGCCCAGCAGCTTGGGGATTTCGATATTTATGGAATTATCCACAAGTTAAGGTAGTGCTAAGCGGTATGAGTGAAATGGCACATGTTAAAGAAAATATTAAAATTGCTGATAAGGCTCATGTGGATTGTTTGAACGAAAATGAGAAAAAGACTTTAGAAGAAGTGCAGACTATTTTTCATGACAGAATATTAGTGGATTGTACAGCTTGTAAATATTGTATGCCTTGTCCTCAAGGTGTTGATATACCAGATAATTTTGAGATATTAAATCAAGCATCATTATTTGACGATTTTGAATCTGCTAAGAAAATATATGAAAAAAATTTGACTGTTGAAGAAAAAGCTAGTAATTGTATAGAATGTGGAAAGTGTGAAAAAGCATGTCCACAGCATATTGAAATTAGAAGTATGCTTAAAGAAGTAGTCAAAAAATTTGAGAAATAATCTAAGTTTGATATATCTATAAATGTATTAAATATAAAATCACCTATAAAAATAGGTGATTTTTTTATGCAAAAAAACTCTTTATATGTTATAATTTATGTGCAATAAGCTTAAGTGTAAGCTTTGTAAATTAATTTGTGAGAGGTTATTATGAAATATATAGTTTTATCAGATATTCACGGTTCTTTAAAAACATTTAATGAGTTATTAAAAATTGCAGAAAAAGAGAAAATTGACAAGTTTGTATTATTAGGAGATGTTTTATATCATGGGCCTCGTAATCCACTTCCAGAAGGATATAATCCTAAAGAGTTAGCAGCACATATGAATGATCTAAAATTAGATATAGTAGCGGTTAGGGGTAATTGTGATGCAGAAGTTGATCAAATGGTTTTAGATTATGAGATTTTGATAAATGATAGGATAGTAAGAATAAACAATAAAAATATGGCTATGAGTCATGGACATCATAAAAATGAAGATGTTTTGCCAGAAGGCGATTATGATATATTTGCATATGGTCATACTCATTTGCCTGTGCTGAAAAAAGAAAATGATTTAATAATTTTGAATCCTGGTTCACTTTCTTTACCAAAACAAAATAACCCAAAATCATTTGCTGTGATAGATGATAATGGAATTGAAATAAGAAAATTAGAAGATAATTCAGTGATTAGTTCCTTAGTATATTAAAAATTAAAGTTTAATTCATTTTAGAATGGAGATGCTATGAAATTAGAAGAGTTGTATAACTACTGCAATAAATGTAAAAAATGTGATTTATATAAGACGAGGAATCATATGGTTTTTGGACAAGGAAATCCAGATTCGAAGATTATGTTTATAGGTGAAGGACCAGGCAAACAGGAGGATTTAAGTGGTAATGTCTTTGTGGGAGCGGCAGGAAAACTTTTGGATAAAATGTTGACTGCAATAGATTTAAAAAGAGATGATATTTATATTGCTAATATAATAAAATGTAGACCTCCTCAAAATAGAGATCCATTAGTAGAAGAGAGAGAAGCTTGTTTAGACTATTTGAGAGAACAAGTACGTATAATAAATCCTAAAATTATAGTTTGCCTAGGTAGAATTTCAGCTATTACTATAATGGATTCGAATATGAAAATAACGAAAGAACATGGTAAATGGATGAAAAAAGGCAAATTTTGGATGATTGCTACGTTTCATCCAGCAGCACTTTTATATGATGACAGTAAGAAAAAAGATTCATGGGAAGATTTGAAGAAAATCAAAGAAAAATTGAATGAAGTTGATTAAACATCACAATTATGGATATTATATAATTATGGAAACAAAAAATATAGATTTTTGTAATAAGAATAAGTATAAGAATAAGTATAATATTTATAAGGAGATGTTTATATGAAAAATCAGTGGAAAAAATTTAGTTTTGCTATAGCTTTATGTGCTATATTTGTTGCTATAATTGGAGTTATAGGTGGAAGGTTAAATGATGTGAAATTATTAGCAGATCAAGGTGCTTCTTGGTATTTGTGGAAGTTACCTGAAAAAGAGGTAATTCCTAGATTGACAGCATGGGGGGGTTACTTAGCGCATCAAATTATTATATGGATATTAATATATAGAGCTCAATTTAAAGATAAGAAAAAAATGAAGAAATATATAAATCTAATGATAATAATCAACATTTTATTTATAGCTTTACATATTGTACAAACACATCTTTGGTATGATGGATTGGCTCAAGATATGCCTATATTGACATCTCAAGGGTCAGTAATTATAATGTTAGTTTTGGTTTTAGCAATGGAAGTTCAAAAAAGAGGATTATTTTTTGGTAAGAAAATAAAAAAATTACCAATTATAGGAGATATTTCATCACCAGTAGATTTTATAAAAAAATATCATGGATATGTTTTTTCATGGGCTATAATTTATACATTTTGGTTTCATCCAGCAATTTCTACAAGTGGACATTTGGTAGGCTTTTTTTATCTTTTCTTGCTTTTTGTTCAGATGTGTTTTATGTATACCCCAATACATAGAAATAAATATTGGACATTTGCATTAGAAGTTATGGTATTGTTCCACGGAACTATGGTAGCAATAAATCAAGGAAATAATATGTGGCCTATGTTTATGTTTGGGTTTGCATCATTAGTTGTTATAACACAATTATATGGTCTTGAGCTAAAGAAATGGATACGTAGGAGTATTCAAATTGTTTATATAGTGGGTGTAATAATTGTATTTGGAGGATTTACTGGGCATAGAGAAATTTATGAAATCCATCAAATTTTATGGATTCCTATAATAGAATATTTGTTAGTTTTTGTATTTATATATCTTATTGCTATTGTTCAAAAAATCAGCAAAAGAAGTTGATTTCCACATAAAATAGCTACTTATATTATTTACTGAATTTGAATATGTTGAAATAACAAGGCTTTCATGTCTTGTTATTTTTATGTAAAAAAATATTGACATATATATCGGTATGCGATATAATGTGAATATAGAGAGTATATCGGTACACGTAATAACGTTTCACGATATATCATTAAACGATATAAAATAAAAAAAATAGGAGGTTCATATGCCAGAAAGTACAGATAGAGGAGCATTGACAGAAGCCGTTTTTTACATACTATTATCATTAGTTACACCATTGCATGGTTATGGAATCATGCATAGAGTTACTGAACTAACAGAGGGAAGAGTTAATTTAGGCCCAGGAACCTTGTACGGAGCAATAAATACACTATTAGATAAAAGATGGATTGAACTTGTAAGTGAAGGTAGAAAAAAAGAATATTTATTAACTGAATTAGGAAAAGTTGTGTTGGATGATGAAATTATAAGACTAGAAGAATTAATTAAAAATGGTAGAAAGATATTGGAGGCGAGTCATGAATAAAATAATTAGAAAACCCTATTGGAATTTTGAAAATGAGGAAAACTGGTTGAATGAAATGTCTCAGTCAGGATACTGTTTGATTAAGTATACCTGGTGTAAATATGTATTCGAATCTTGTGAAAGAGGAGAATATATATACAGGTTAGAATATTTAGAGTATGATTTCAATGATAATAGAACAACTAAGTATATTGAATTTTTAGAGGAAATGGGTGTAGAGTATGTATCTCATTATATGAGATGGGTATATTTTAGAAAAAAAGCATCAGATGGTCCATTTGAAATTTATTCTGATATAGATTCTAAAATTACACATTTAGAACGAATAAGCAAGTGGTGGATTAGTCTTACGATTATTGAGTTTTTGATAGGAATTTCAAATATGTTTTTAGGAATTATGCATTTAATTCAAGATGATTTTGTTTCAATAAATTTATCTCTAGGCATAGGTCTTACTTTAGCAGGTCTTTTCTTTTTAAGTATAGCATATCCTGTAAGACAAGCATTGAAAAGATTGCAAAGAGAAAGAAATATAAGTGAAATATAGAATAGCCTAAGAAAATTCAGAGATAATTATGACTTAAAAAGGTCAGTATATAATATACTGACCTTTGTTAATTATTTAAGAAATATAAATGTTAATAATACTTTTACTTCTTAATTACCTCTATCCACTCCATTTTCAAATGCTTTCAAATGTTTTTCAGAGGCATCTCTAAGTTTTATAAAAACATCTTCTATATCTTCAGGAAGATCATATTCTAAAAATTTATTATACATTGCTATGTTATCAATTTCCGCTTGAACACCTATTTCTAGAGCATCAGATATGCTTTCTGGAATTATGACATGGTCAATAGCTGTGTCTTTTGGCATATCATACTCATATGAATCATATATTTCTTTAATCATTTCTATATGGTTAACTTCAGCTAATATGATGTTTGAAAATGGTTTTTGTTCACCATATTCTTCCATTATACATTCATATTCTTGCCTAGCTAAAAACTCGTCTTCTATTGCATATTTTAACATTTCTTCAACCGTAAAATCATCTTTTTCTAATGCATATTTTGCACCAAAATCATTTTCATATTCATCAGATTCAATATCAGCACTAATATTTTCATTGCTACTATCACTAGTTTTACTTTCTTCATAATCCATTTTCAGTCCTTGCACAATTTCTGCTCCTGTTTTTCCTTCAGGAGACTTTATTGTAGTAATATTGGAGTTATAATTTATAATTTGAATAATAGTTAAAACTATAATAACTAAAGCCACCAATATTAATATCAATATTTTTTTACTTTTATTCATGTTTTCCTCCTTTTTTCTTAAAATGAATAAATAAAATCTGATTTTTATTATATTACATATTTACCCTATATAGTATTGCATAAACATGACAATATTGATTAGTTATTAAATTTACGGGTATCATACAATATATAATGAAAAACAAGGGAGGAGATATGAAAAACAAGGGATTTACTTTAATAGAATTATTAATAGTTTTAGCAATATTAGCTGTCATTGCATTGATTGCAGTACCTAACTTTTTAGGTATTACTGAAAGTGCAAAAAAGAAATCAGCTTTGGCTGATTGCATGCAATGTGTTAGACTAACAGATTTATTGATTTTTGAAGATAATAACATTGGAAACAATGTAACTAAAAATGATATAGAAAATTTTGTGGATGTTAATGGAGTAATTACTGATATAGAAATTGAAAGCTCATATCTTCTTCATTTGCAGTATGAGATATATGATTATCATGTGAAATATTGTAGAAATTATGAGACATGCTCTTTGCATGATAAAAAATACACTATAGAGAAAGATGGTATAGATGTAACTGGAGAAAATGAAACTTCTAATGTAATTGAAGAAAATACTGCTTTTTTCTTTTCTGTAAATGAAGATAAAATAGCATCAAAGGGAAATCTATCAACTTATGAAGTACCTCAATATGGTGAAACATTAAAAATAGGAGATATTTTTTTATACGATACTAAATATTATTTGATTAAAGATTCTCCATATTTAACAGAAGGTGTAAATAAGGAACAGTTTCTAGATGATCATGGTATTAAGATAAATATTGATAAAATTGTAGAAGCAAACAATGAAGTGAAAAAAGGTGATATAAAGTATGAAAATGGAAATTATTATATTTTTGCTCCATATACTAGATATAATAATGATTATTTAAATTCATCATATTGGATAGAAGTTAAAACAGTTGAATAATAATATGCATCGTTTTAGAAAGAGGTTGATTTATGAGTAAAAGAATTTTATTTACTGGAGCCACTGGGAAGATGGGTTATGCGAGTTTGATAGAGTTAATAGATAGAAAAAACGATATTGAAGTAACTATTTTAGCTAGAAAATCTAAAAAAAACGTTAAGAAAATGAAAAAATTTAATACATATAGTTTTATTAAAATTATTTGGGGTGATTTATGCGATTATGATTCGGTGAAAAATGCTGTTAGAAATATTGATATTATAATTCATATGGGAGCGTTAGTATCACCAATGGCAGATAAATATCCTGATTTAGCATGGAAAATAAATTTTGAAGGGTCAAAAAATATTATTGATGCTATATCTGATTTACATTTAGAAGACAAAATAGAGTTTGTATATATTGGAACTGTTGCTGAAACTGGTAATAGACCATTCCCATATCATTGGGGAAGAATAGGTGATCCAATTTCACCGAGTAAGGGTGATTATTATGCTATATCTAAGATTGCAGCTGAAAGGTATGTTATTGAGTCAAAGATAAAAAAATGGATATCCTTAAGGCAAACTGGAATAATTCATGAGGATATTTTAAAAATGAGAGATGGTATAGAATTTCATCAACCTTTAGATAATCATATGGAATGGGTGTCTTTAAAAGATACTGCTAACTTGATTGCTAACATATGTGAATATAATATTGATAAGGAAGTATGGAGAAAAGTATATAACATAGGTGGAGGAAATGATTATAGAATGACAAGCTATAAATTTATGAAAAAAATATTTGGATTGATGAAACTGGATATGCAAAATGTATATAGTCCAAATATGTTTGCACTAAAAAATTTTCATGGGCATTATTTTTTAGACTCAGATGAGTTGAATGATATTTTTAATTTTAGAGTGGAAAATATTGAAGAATGTTTCAAAAAGATATATGAACAAATACCTATATCTTTGAAAGTTATAAAATTTTTACCACCAAAGTTGATTAAATTTATTATGAAAAAGCAAAGTGAATGTAATAAAAAAACACCTTTATGTTGGATGAAAAATCAGTCTAGGTATGAGACAGAAGTTAAAAATTTTATTGGATCAAAAGATGAGTTTAATCAAATAAATGATTGGGATATAATATCAAGTAAGGAAAATAAGGAAACAAAAAAATTTGTATTATTAAATCATGGATATGATGAAGAAAAATGTGATTGTGATTTAGACTTAGAAGATATGAAAATGGCTGCTGAGTTTAGAGGCGGTCAATGTATATCATCGTTTATGTTAAAAGGTGATTTGTATTCAAAATTAGAATGGAAATGCAGTGAAGGGCATGAGTTTAGTGCGAGTCCATATTTGGTTTTAAAGGCAGGTCATTGGTGTGATGAATGTTTAATAAATATGCAGAAAAATAAAATAGATATAGTAAGTAATAAATTTTTTACTCAAATACTATAATTTTCAAAACTATTATATTTGAGTATTAAATAATATTAATATTGTTCAGTATGCATTGACATGAATTTTAAATTGTGTTAATGTTTATATGTATATATAAATAAATTTTGAAAGGAGATTTTATGTTCGCAATGTTAAGTACAAATTCAATGATGAGTACATCATTCGTAGCTGATTTTTTAGCTGGGTTAAGTATGGGGGTTGTAATAATTGGTGTAGCTCTCACACTAATGGTATTGATAGGATGGTGGAAAATATTTACTAAAGCTGGTGAAGCTGGTGTTTTATCTATTATACCAATAGTTAATTTTTTCTTTATGTGTAAAATTGTTTGGGGTAGTGCATTATATGGTTTAGTAGTATTGATTCCATTTATTGGTTCTATATTTATGATTATAACAAACTTTAAACTTGGAGAAAGATTTGGTAAAGGTTTAGGATTTGGTTTAGGATTAATTTTCATACCGTTTATATTTATTCCTGTACTAGGTTTTTCAGATGCAGAATATATACCTGTAGAAGCATAGAAAAAGATTTTAGATGAATAATATTGAAGATGTTGATTATTGTAATCAACATCTTTTTATTAATATGATATTTAATTAATATGATATTTAATTAATATACCTTGTATGCTGGGTATATTAGTCAATAATACAGTTGGGATTTATTTTATATGATAATATTACTTGTTATCTGTGTTTTAATTTGATATAATCAAGATAACGTTACCAAAACAAAGGATATGAAGAATGAAGAAATCTAGAATGAATTTTATAATAATATTAGCCTTACTACTTGTATTTTCAAATAAGATATACATTAACAATGTGTATGCTTACGAAATAGCTTTGGCTGAGGAAAAAACTAATGAAGAAGATGAAATTACTATTTCAGTGGCTGTATTTGAATTAGGGCAGGCGTTTTTTTTCGATGATAAAAGACAAAAATATTCTGGTTATTTGGTAGATTACTTAAATGAGTTATCAAGGTATGAGAATATCAAGTTCGAATATGTTTTTGGAACTTGGCAGGAGAGTTTAGATAGAGTGGAAAATGGAGAAGTTGATTTATGTCCGTTTGTTACTAAAACTGATGAGAGATTGGCTAAATTTGATTTTTCTAAGCACAGTTATGGTCCTGATGGGGGATTTTTGTATACTAATAGAGATGATATATTTTTTGATGATTATGGGAATTTTGAGGGAAAGAAAATAGGTTTTATAGAAGGATTTCAGCTGAAAAATGATTTTCAAGAATTTGCCCTTAAAAATAATTTTAAATATTTTCCTGTATTTTTCAAAGATGAAAGTAGTATGATTCAAAGTTTGGAAAGTCATAAAATAGATATGATAACTGCTGAATGTATGCAAGAATTCAAGGAATATAGAAGAGTTGCTAGATATCAAATGGGAGAATATTATTTTGCATCATCTCAAGATAATAAATTGCTTGAAATAATTAATAATGCATTGAGTTTTCAATGTTGGTATAATCCAAATATTGATTTACAGTTATATCAAAAATATTACAAATTGACAGATGAAAATCCGATTTTCAATAGACAAGAAATGGATTATATTGAAGAAAAAGAAGTGTTGACAATTGCTATAATTCCAAATAGATATGTCCAATCTAAGTATGATTTCGAGAAAAAAGTTTTTACAGGAATAGAACCTGATATAGTAAGAAACTTAGAAGAACTAAGTGGATTAAATATTGAAATGGTCGCTGTAAAAGATAAAGAAAGTTTGATTTCAATGGTAGAAAAAGGGTACAGTGATATGGCTATGGGACTTAGTCACATAGATGGATTAACAGATAATTCTAAATTTATATATACAGATGAAATACTTGATACTCCACATGTCTTAGCAATTAGAAAAAATGATGATTTCGATAGTAAAAAAACAAATATTATTGCTATACCAAAAACTTTTTATGCAGCAAAAATATTTATGGAAAATGAATTTCCAGATTGGAAAATAATTCAGGATTATTCTTTAGCTGATAGATTAGATTCTTTGATTGACTTAGAAGCAGATTGCACTTTAATTAGTAGATATGAATTACAATATTTATTGCAGAAACCAAAATACAGAGAGTTAACTATGTATCCTGTAGATTTTATGAATTTTGATAGCAGCATAATTATTTCAACTCAAGTGAATCCAAATGTTGTAACTATATTGAATAAATCTATTGAAAATTTAAAGTATAATTCTATTGATTCTATAATTAACAATAATATTTCCAATATAAATTATTATTATACATTTTGGGATAATATTATTGAATATAAGGAATTTGTTATTATTATAGTTATTTTACTTTTAGGTCTTTTTTTGATTTTATATTTTTCTTATCATATACAAAAAAGGAAAAGTATTGAATTAGAAGGATACGTGAGAGAATTAAATAAGTCAAATTATAAATTAAATTTAGCAAATGCTCAGATTAAAGAAGCAGAAAAAATTGCAAATGAAGCTAGTAGGATAAAATCTGAATTTATGGCTAGAATGTCACATGATATGCGAACTCCTATGAATGCGATAATTAGCATATCAGATTTTGGAATGGAAGAGAGTATAAATTCTAGTGATATAGATTATTTTAAACAAATAAAAACTAGTTCATTATATTTATTAGGATTATTAAATGATATATTAGAGACACAAAAGTTAGAGAGTGATGAAATAGAATTGATTGATACCGTTTTTAATTACTCTGTTCTTTTTAATGAAATTGAAAATATAATAAAGTATAAGGCTTTAAGAAAACATATAGAGTTCATTACTGATTTTGATAATAGATATGATATGTATAATATTTTTTCTGATAAAAAAAGATTAGAGCAAGTTATAATAAATATTATTAACAATGCAGTGAAATATACAAAACCATTTGGAAAAGTTGTATGGAAGACTAGAATAAAGAAGTATCAAAAATCAATTAAAATAACTCATACAATTTCGGATAATGGAGTAGGAATGACTGAAGAATTTCAAAGTAAAATGTTTGATCCATTTACTCAAGAAAATAATGAGTTATCTGATAATGAATTTGGAACTGGATTAGGATTAGCCATTGTTAAAAATATTATAAATTTAATGGGTGGAAGTATTAAGTGTAAGAGTAAAATAGGAAATGGAACAAAGTTCACTATAATTATCGAACATGAAATTTCTGATGAACCAATTAAGGATAATGCAAATAGTTGTAAATATTATTCAAATATTCTTGCAGGAAAGAAAATATTAGTATGTGAAGATAATGATATAAATAGTAAAATAATATTAAAAATACTTGGAAAACATGATATAATTACAGATTTAGCAGAAAATGGAAAAATAGGTGTTGAAAAAACTATAAATAATGAGTATGACCTTATACTTATGGATATTAGAATGCCTATAATGGATGGATTAGAAGCTGCGAAAGAAATAAGAAAATTTGACAATAAAGTTCCAATTATTGCTTTATCAGCAAATGCTTATGAAGAAGATGTTAGGAAAAGTTTATATGCTGGAATGAATGCACATATTGCAAAACCAATAGACAAAGATGAATTGTTTTCTAATATAGTATATTGGATTTTCAACAAATAATTTTACAAAATATATAACAATAAAGCAGTTCATTAAATGAAATGAACTGCTTTTTAATAATATATTATTAATTATTTATATTTCTGATTCGATTTTTCCTATTTCTTTTGATATATTTGAAACAGTTTTATTGCTTTCATTTATTGAAGTTATAACTTCATCAAACAGCTCAACACTAGAGTTTGTATTATTAGAAATATCAGTTATATTTGACTTCATATTTTCGAAATCTCTTTGTAATTCTGATGAAATTTGATATTCTTTATTTACTATACTTCCTACTTCTTTAGACGAACTTTCAATATCTACAAGGTAATTCGAAAGAATGGCTACTTTTTCTCGCTCTTCTTTTACTGTTTTATCACCCTCTGTAACTTTAGTAGAAACATCTTTTGTTATATCAACTAATTCTTCTATTACACTAGATATATTTTTGGAAGTTTCTGCTGATTTTGTTGCCAAAGTATTTATTTCTCCAGCAACTACTGCAAAACCTTTGCCGTGAATTCCACTTCTAGCAGCTTCTACAGAAGCGTTTAAACTAAGTAAATTTGTTTGTGAAGCTATGTTATCAATTTCTTTCAGGTATTCTTGAATGTTTTTCATATGGGCAATAAGATTATCACTAGATGATTTTGCAGATGTGATTTTCTCAGTTATATTGTTCATGTCTTCACTTACACCAACAATAGCAGTTTTACTTTTATTAACATTTTTTTCTACTATATCATAATTGTTTTTAAGGTTTGATAAGTTATCCGAACTATCTTTCATGTTGTGTTCAGATTGATATATGACTTGTTCTAAGTTATTGGTGTGAGAGAAAATACTATCTATATTATTTTTCATATTATCTCCATTTTTTTGCAATATCTCCATCTTTTCAGATAAATTTATTATACTATCATTTGAAGCTTTTATAGATGTGTATATGTTTTTACTTTTAAGTTCATTTTTATCAGAATCTTTTTTTATTTTATTTGATGCTTCAACATTTTCAATAATCATTTTTTCAGAATATAATACTGAAAAATGAAGTATAACAGCGAGTCCAGAAAAAAGAATTAGCTTAGTTGCTACTGTTGCAGCTGTATAGTCTAAACCATCTATGTAGGCTGGATTAATTAAGGCTAATAATAAACTTGCTGGAATAAAAATACAATTAAATATTAAGGATATTTTGGAATTACTATAAATACTAACCATTCCTAGTGCGAAAAAAGCTATGATATAACCTTTATCTGATCCACCTACAGCTATGCAAAATGAAAGTATACTTACTCCTAGTAGGATAATCATTGATAATGCTTTGGCAAAATCATTTTTTATTAATTTATAAATTATTGTTTCTAAAATTGCTAAACTTGCGCATGCGCTCAGAGCCATATAATAAGTTCGGCTAAATTCTGTGAAAATTATTGTGGCTAATGCTAACAAAATTGCTAAAATCCAAATTATAATTAGATTTATTTTGTGAGCTTTTGTGTTCATAAAATTATTCATGTGTTCTCCTTTGGGATATGTTTTTGTACTATGTATTATATTATACTATAAAAGTTTACAAAATTCACTAGCTTTTTTATAAAAAAGTATAAAAAAAGGCGATTTGCTTAATATTCCGTTTTATGTTATAATAACTATTGTAAGTTAAAAATAATAAACTATTTTTTATTTGCACTTTATTTATCATAGTAGGTCTGTTATTGAGAATCTTCAATAACTCCCCGAATGTTGAAAAGTGCGGCACAAACCGTTAGATAAACAGGAGGTATTAAAATGACAAAATTAGAAACTATGAAGAGAGAAACAAAAACAAAGGTTAAGCAACTACGCCGTAAAGGAATTGTACCAGGTTGCATATATGGCAAAGAATTTGATCCATCTTTGATGATTCAATTTTCTGAGAAAGATGCTATAGCATTTTTAAAATCACATTCTACAGGTTCACCAGCAACTGTAAAAGTTGGGGATGAAGAATATGATACTATTTTGAAAGAAGTATCAAAAATTCCAATGTCACCTCATATTGAACATTTATCATTTCAAAAATTAACTAAAGGTGTTAAAATCACAGGAAAAGTTGATTTAATTTTAAAAAATGAAGATTTGGCTAAGGGACAAGTAAAACATATTTTATATAGTGTTGATTACAGATCTTTACCAAAAGATATTGTTGATAGAATAGAAATTGATGTTGAAGGAAAAAATGTAGGAACATCATATACTTTTGAGGACATTCCAGAGCTTAATAATGAAAATATTGAATTATTAATGCCACTTGATAGCCTAATTGCTGAAATAGTAGAAGTATCTCAAATGCAAGTAGAAGAAAAAGAAATAGAAGAAGTAGAAGAAGAAATTACTTTTTAGTATAATTTAAAAATCAAATATAGAGAATTAAAATAAAAATAAAGGATTAAAACAAATATTGTTTTAATCCTTTTCTTATTTTTTATTATAATATCAATTTCTACCATTGTAAAAATCCTAATCCAGCAGCAACAAAACTGATAAGTATAGCAACAATACCTATAGGTGCTATGTATTTAGTTATAAAAACAAATGATTTTTTTGATTTAAAAACTTCGCCATTAGCTTCTACTTCATCTACAATTGCAGATGGTTTAATTACATATCCTATGAATAAGCAAGTCATTAAGGCTACTAGAGGCATCAAAATACTATTACTGATAAAATCGAACATATCTAATATAGACATTCCCATCCAACTAACTCCACTCCAAACTCCAAAACCTAGAGAAGAAGGAACTCCTAATGCAAAAGTAAAAAGTCCTACAGCTACAGTAGCTACTTTTCTAGAAGCTTTCAATTTATCTTGAACCATAGATACAACAGTTTCCATTAATGAAACTGAAGATGTAAGTGCTGCAAATAACACTAAAATAAAGAACATAAATCCAATAATTCCACCAAATGCCATATTGTTAAATATTTTTGGTAATGTTATAAACATAAGACCAGGACCAGCACTGAGTGCAGATTGATCTCCACCTGAAAATGCATATACAGCAGGAACTATCATTAAACCAGCTAAAAAAGCTATTCCAGTATCAAAAAGTTCAATGTGTCTGATAGAAGATTCGATATTTGTTTCTTTCTTCATATAAGAACCATAAGTTACCATTACACCCATTGCAAGAGACATAGAATAGAATAACTGTCCTAAGGCTGCTAAAACTGTTTTTGCAGTAAGTTTACTAAGGTCAGGAGTTATGTAATATTTTAAACCTTCTAATGCTCCTTCAGTAGTTAAGCCATATGCTGCTATAATAATTGATAAAATAATTAGAACAGGCATCATAATTTTACTGCATTTTTCAATTCCTTTTTCAACACCCATGATAACAATTACGGATGTTAGTAAAACAAATAATGCGAACCACATAAGTGGACTGACAGAACTTGTTATAAAGCCTGTAAAGAATCCATCTTGAACTGCCTCAGTTCCTCCACCAGCTAAGAATACGGCTGTATATTTACACACCCAACCACCAATAACAGAGTAGTAAGGTAAAATAAGTGCAGGTACAAAAGCTGATATTATTCCGATAAAGGCAAATCTTTTATCTAATTTTTTATAAGCTGATATGACGCTTAGACCTGTTTTTCTACCAATTCCAATTTCACCAACCATAAGTGTGAAACCAAACGTTACCATCAAGATTAAGTACACTAGTAGGAAAGTACCTCCACCATACTTAGCTGCTAAATAGGGAAATCTCCATAGGTTTCCTAAGCCTACTGCTGATGCAGCAGCTGACATTACGAATCCTAGTTTCCCAGAAAAGTTACTTCTTTTTTTCATAATTCCTCCTTGTGAATAGTTTGTTTAGTATATACAAATAAAATTACATATACTAAACATTAGGCTATTATACTATATATAAATAAAGTTTACAAGGGGAATATTAAAAGTATTTTTATTAACAAACAGTCAAAAATGAATTTCTGCTAAGATTTACTTAACTTTGTTATCTAAATAATGTTTATTTTTTATTATCAAAGCTAGTGTAATTACTAGACATGATAATTCTGATATGAATGCTGAATACCATACTGAATCACCACCAAAATAATTTGTCATTATATATGTAGAAAGACAAATAAAAATGCAACCTCTTAGTAATGAAATAGTTATTGCTTTTTTTGCACTAGCTGTAGCAGTAAAATATGCTGCAGAAATTAAATTTATTCCTAGCACTAAATATATAGTGGTAAATTTTCTTATAGCAGTTATAGTGTATAAATAGCTAGGACTTGATTTTTTTAATATTAGACTAGTAATTTGTTCTGGGAATAGATTGCATATACCATAAGATGTTAAACATACTATGAATGCAGTGATAAGTCCCATACGATAATATCCTCTATAATTGTGGACATTTTCTTTTCCGTAATAATAACTGACTAATGGCTGCATACCTTGGGCAACCCCAGTAGCGAGCATTGCAATCAGTTGGTGAGCATATGAAACAACTGTGAAGGCCACTATTCCTATAGTACCAGTTGTTATTAATAGAGCTCTATTATACAAAAGAACCATGATTCCAATAGACATTTCATTTAAAAAATCAGGAATTCCAAGTTTAATTATTTTACAGTATATCTTAAGATCTAGTTTTGAATATAG
>Ga0193962_1000447_pt1 | contig 18755 bp, 18 predicted proteins | sample FB_5_MG_FD_140335 | JGI IMG/M metagenome (GOLD analysis project Ga0193962, IMG submission 140335) | Microbial mat bacterial communities from the Broadkill River, Lewes, Delaware, United States - FB_5_MG | ecosystem: Environmental > Aquatic > Freshwater > River > Microbial mats | place: USA... | reverse complement strand
CTTCAACCCCGTAGAACCGGCAGGTATATTCCAGGGCGTCCCGGGTACACCGGGCAAAAGTCTCGTACTGCTTCATCAGGCCCCTTCGGAAGGAATATTCAAGCTGCTTCTCCCGCCAGGTCTGGGAAAAAGCAGTTGCCCCCTCTCCTGCGATCCGTTTCAAACTGGACACCAGTCCGTGGGTGTCGATCAATGTACCGTATACATCAAATGCAAAAGTCAGTGCCATTCTTCCTCCTTTATATTTACGGCTTTATGTTGATTGCGAGCCTAAAAACCCTGCCCCTGTTCCAGGGCAATGAGTTTTTCCTTAATGGCCAGGCCGTGGGCAAATCCGGTGAGGCTGCCGTTGGCGCCCACCACACGGTGGCATGGGATGATGAGGGGGATGGGGTTTTTCCCGTTGGCCGCCCCCACTGCCCTGGCAGCCTTTGGGTTGCCTATTTTTCCGGCGATTTCACCGTAGCTGGTCAGGGTGTTGTAGGGGATCATGCGCAACTGCTCCCAGACCTTTTTCTGGAATTCAGTGCCGGCCGGATTTAAGGAGACCTCAAAAACCGTTCTTTTACCCTCCAGATATTCCAGAATCTGGGATCGGATCTCCTTAAAAAATTCCGGCTTTAATTCCCAAAAGTCCTGAGTCTCAAACTGACGGCTGCCCTGGCCGGTGTTGAGGTGAAGATGCACAAGCCCCTTCTCATCTCCGGCCAGGATGATCTCGCAGAACCGGGTGTTGAATTTTGTGTAATACATAAATTGTTCCTTTACTGGTTCCAGAGGCATAAGGCCGCATAGGCCCGGTAAGGCCGCCATTTTTCTGCCATTTTCAATATCTCTTTTCTGCCAAGGCGCTTGCCGTTTTTTTCCAATGCTTTGATGATGCCAAGATCCGTTGCCGGGAAACTGTCCACCATGCCCAGGCCACGCATAGCAACATAATTCACAGTCCATTCCCCGATGCCCTTCAGGGCGGAAAACTCTTTTTTAAAATCCCCAAAGGATTGGTTGGGATTCAGGGAAAATACCTTGTCCATAATCCCCCGGGCGATATTGGTAATGGTCTCCTGGCGGGCCTGGGTGATGCCGATGTCCCCAAGGCAGGTCTTTACCACCTCCCCGGGCCCCGGGAAAAAATAATCCAGCCCCGGGGGAAATCCCTTTTCCGTTTTCAAGGCCGTCTTTTCTGCGATACGCGAAGCCAGAGTGGATGCGGCCTGCACCGCATACAGGGCCGGTAAAGCTGGTCCAGGGCTTCGAACATGTCGTGGAAATAGACCACATTCTTCTCTTTGGCCACCGGAGCGGGACAGGAGGGCCTACAGAAAACCCCCGTGGTTTTCACCCCGAAAAAAAATTTTCCGTCGAAATTTTTATCCTTGTTGATCCTGGCCGTTTTATATTCTTCTTTCATCGGGCTTCTCTTAATCTCTTTTAGGTATCATAACCGAACCTATACTTTCCTTCTTTTATTTCAGGATGGTTGTCACCCGGGTTTATATCTTCCCAAAGCCGACATCCCATGGACTTGAATTTATCATTGAACTATACGGGATGCTGGCGCTTTTCGGAATGGGCTTTAAAAAAACCAGGGACTTCAGCCGCCGGCCTGTTATGATTTCAACGGCTACGGTCGTGTCGACCAACATATTCCATGAAATATACCGTTTCTAACCACGAATTCAACAAAGCTTAACGTTTTTCAAAAGAAACATACAAACCAAGGCCACGGGCATTGCATATTATGCCTGTTTTCTGTTATTAAGTATCTATGACATAAACGAATTCACCGGTATTTCACAAGCAGCATCAATGACATATGACAGTCCAATCATCCTTTGCCCCCAAATTTGCAGACCAGGTGCTTGACACCATTCGGGAACACGACATGATTGCCCCCGGGCACAGTGTATTAATCGGCGTTTCCGGCGGCCCTGATTCCATGGCGCTGGCACAGGTTTTAACAGGTTTAAAAAAAGATCTGGATATCCGTATAGGCCTGGCACATCTGAACCACATGCTTCGGGGCAACCACGCCCTGGCCGATGAGACCTTTGTCCGTGAATTTGCCAGGGAACACCACCTTGATCTGGTCGTTGAAACAAAAAATATAGCAGAACTTGCGAAACACCAACGGCTCTGTGTTGAAGAGGCCGGCAGAAATGCCAGATATGATTTTTTTACCCGGGTGGCCGGTGAAAAAGAATTTCACCGTATTGCCCTAGGCCATCATCGGGATGATAACATAGAGCAGGTTTTGATGAATCTTGTCCGCGGAACCGGCCCCCTTGGCCTTCGCGGCATTCCACCAGTCAGGCAGGGGAAATTTATACGCCCTCTGATCCGAATACCCAGAGCCGATATCCTGGCGTTTCTTGATGAGATCAACCAGGATTATAGGGTTGATGAGTCCAATGAAGACACATCCTACCTTCGCAACCGAATCCGGCATTGCCTGATCCCCTTTCTTGAAAAGGAGTTCAATCCCGACATTAAAGCCGGACTTGCACGGATGTCCGGAATCATCGAACAGGAAGATAATTTTCTGGGCCGGATGGCCCAAACCGCCCTGGACAACGCAACAACCCAAAGGGAAAAAGAGCAGATTGAGTTGTCCATACCGGCGATTAACAAGCTTGACCAGGCGCTGGGAGCCCGGGTCATCCGGGCGGCATTATTGTCGGTCAAAAAAGATTTAAGACGAATTTCCAACACCCATATCCGGGATATCCTTTACTTTGCGGGTAAAAAAGGAGAATCAGGGAAGAGTCTGGACCTTCCCGGCCAAATCCGGGTATACAGACAAAGGGATATTCTGCGTATAAAAAAGGAAGAAACCGCGCTGCGGACACTTGGCAGGCATCTTAAAACCCGCAGGCATCAAAATGGAAAACCGGACGAAAACCCCGGCAGCTGACCCTTGTATAAAATAAATTTATGTTTATATATATTCATTGACGTTTTTAGCTAAATCTAAGAGAGGAAATACATTGAATCAAATCTATAAAAATATCTCCCTTTGGCTGGTGATTGTCCTGATGATGGTCATGCTTTACAATATGTTCAACCAGCAGCAAGGCACCCAGTCCGATCTAGGCTATTCAGAATTTTTGTCCCTTGTGGAAGACGGCCGTATTCAAAACGTGGTTATCCAGGGCCGGGATCTGATCATTACAGACACCAGCGGTGCAAGGTTCAACAGCTATGCCCCGGACGATGCCCAGCTCATTGATATCCTGCGCAAAAGCGGGGTGGCCATCAAGGCCAAGCCCCCGGCTGAAGCCTCCTGGTTCATGTCCATTGTCGTTTCCTGGCTGCCCATGATTGTGCTCATCGGCGTATGGATTTTTTTCATGCGTCAAATGCAAGGTGGTGGCGGCGGCGGGAAAGCCATGTCTTTTGGAAAAAGCCGGGCCAGGCTCATGGATGACAAGGGAGAAAAGGTCACCTTTGACAATGTCGAGGGCATTGATGAAGCCAAGGAGGAGCTCACCGAGGTGGTGGACTTTCTGAAAAACCCCACTAAATATACCCGCCTGGGCGGTCGTATCCCCAAGGGAGTGCTTCTAGTAGGCAATCCCGGTACCGGCAAAACCTTGCTTTCCCGGGCCGTGGCAGGGGAAGCAGGCGTTCCGTTTTTCACCATTTCCGGATCTGATTTTGTTGAAATGTTCGTGGGCGTGGGTGCATCCCGGGTCCGGGATCTGTTTGCCCAGGGCAAGAAAAACGCTCCGTGTATTATATTCATTGACGAAATTGATGCCGTCGGCCGCCAGCGGGGCGCAGGCCTTGGTGGCGGGCACGATGAACGAGAACAGACCTTGAACCAGCTTTTAGTGGAGATGGACGGGTTTGAATCCAATGAAGGAGTGATTCTCATGGCAGCCACCAACCGGGCCGATGTTCTGGACCCGGCACTGCTGCGGCCCGGTCGGTTTGACCGGCAGGTGGTGGTGGATATGCCCGACATTAAAGGTCGTGAAGGCATTTTGCGGGTACACATGAAAAAAAGCCCCCTAGGCAATGATGTGAACCCGACCATTCTTGCCAAAGGCACCCCCGGTTTTTCCGGCGCAGATCTGGAAAACCTATGCAATGAGGCCGCACTTCTGGCAGCCAAACGCAATTGTGAAAAATTGTCTATGCGCGATTTTGAAGATGCCAAGGATAAGGTTTACATGGGGCTTGAAAGAAAATCCAAGGTAATCAAGGAAGAGGAAAAAAAGACCACGGCCTACCACGAGGGCGGCCATGCACTAGTGGCCCGGTTCCTGCCCAATACGGATACCGTGAATAAAGTCACCATTATCCCCAGGGGAAGGGCTGCCGGGGTGACCTGGTTTCTACCCGAGGAAGGGGATTTCAAATACAAGGACCAGCTGGAAAACGAACTGGCCATTGCCTTTGGCGGCCGTGTGGCAGAAGAGATCATATTCAAACGAATCTCCACCGGGGCGTCCAATGACATAAAGCAGGCCACCAAACTTGCCAACCGCATGATCAGAAGCTTCGGCATGAGTGATGCTCTGGCACCGGTCTCCTATGAAGATCATGATGACAATATTTTCATCGGCAGGGAAATGACCCAGGCCAAAGGCTATTCCGAAGCCACAGCCCAGAAAATAGACGCCGAGGTGGCAGGCCTGGTCGACCGCGCATACAAAACGGCTCAAACCATTTTAGAGGAGAACATCGACATCCTCCATGCTTTTACCGACCTTATTCTCGAAGAGGAAACGGTTATGGGGCCTGAACTTGATGACCTTATTGCAAGCCTACGCCCTGAGTTTGATTTCTTTGGACGACGTAACATCCGGACTGAATCAGAACCGCCCAAAGACGAGCCCCCGGTACATAATGAGTCGAAAGAAGCGAAGGATGGCGCCTCCAACGATGAGACAGAGACAAAAGACCCTGATCCGACGCCGGATTCCGAGGCGTCTAAGGATAAAAAAGAAGATAATTAGCGTCTAAACCAAAACCTGTGTTTGACCGCAAAGTCGTCTATATGAAATTTTTTTTTGCAACGCCGCAGATGGGTGACGTTGCGTTCAAACACGATCCTGGGAAATTGTATTGACCACCACAGCCTATACGCTTGAATTTGGCCGTTTCAAACTGGATCTGGGTCCAAGGGCCTGTATCATGGGTATTTTAAACACCACACCGGATTCTTTTTCAGACGGGGGAAAATACACCAGCCTGGACAAAGCCCTGACCCGGGCCCGGGAGATGGTGGAGGCAGGTGCCCATATCCTGGACATTGGTGGAGAATCCTCCAGGCCGTTTTCCGAACCGGTGAGTGAACAAGAGGAGCTTGACCGGACCATTCCCGTCATTGAAGCGATTGCCGACCGGATTGACATTCCCATCTCCATTGATACGGTGAAAGCAAAGGTGGCAAAAGAAGCCCTTGCCGCCGGTGGATCAATCATCAATGATATCTCCGCCTTTGAAAAAGACCCTGACATGGTGAATGTAGCCGTGGAAACCTGCGCTCCTGCCGTTCTCATGCACATGAAAGGCACGCCGGAGACCATGCAGGTGAACCCAAGTTATGAAGATCTCATGGGTGAAATCATCACCTATCTGCAGGAACGGATTAATTTTGTGCTTGAAAAAGGCATGGCCCCAAAAAATATTATCCTGGATCCGGGCATAGGATTTGGTAAAACCGTTGCGCACAACCTTGTGCTGATCAAGGAACTTCACCAGCTCACAGCCTTAGGATATCCAGTACTCATGGGCCCGTCCAGAAAATCCTTTATCCAGAGTGTGCTGGGCAATGTCACCGGCAAAAAGGCTGGCCCCAGGAGTGCCGGCACCGAATACGGCAGCCTGGCTGCCTGTGCAGCATCCCTGATGAACGGCGCGCACATTATTCGAGTCCATGATGTTGAAGCAGTGTGCGCATTCTCACACATCATTGACGCCATTAGGAATGCTTAAGCGCCGACATATATCTTCACTTTTCCGCCGGGCCGTCCCAATGGCTGTGGCGACTGCGGTCATAACAATTATTATTTTCTCCGCCTGCACCCAGGAACCCAGGGAAACGAACCTACTTCTGCCTGTGGATTATGCCAATGTTCCGGATGATATGGTTTTGACCAATTTTCACACGGACAAAATAGAAGTCAGGATCAAATGCCGGCCCAAACACATTGAAAGACTGTCAAAGAAGAGTCTGGTCTATCCTGCAGACATCTACACGGACCTGGCCTTTGACCCGGCAGGCGGCACGGATGCCATTGAACCGGGCCGTTATCTGCTGCCTGTGGATAAAACCCGGATTCCAATAGGACGTTCTGCTTCCATTGTTAAAATCACGCCCTCCTATTTAAGCATCCGCCTGGAAAAAAAAGTGACCCGGGTCTTCAAGGTGACGGTTCCGTCCATCGGAAAAGCGGCCAAGGGCTACATGGCGCTTTCACCAGTGTGTGAACCTGCCACAGTGGCCCTGACCGGCGCAAAATCCCTGATCAACCGGATTGAACAGCTCTCCACCAAACCCGTGGACCTGACCAATGCCAATGAAAATTTTAAAAAAGAAGTTCCCCTGGACCTTGGGCAGCCCGAGCTGTTCACGGCTGCTCAGTCGATATTTGTGGTATCCGTGCGGATTCAGCCCCTCACCGGGACCCGTACCATTGAACAAATCCCAATAGAGCTTCAAAACCGGCCGGGTAAAAAGATCAGCATTGAACCATCAACCATTTCTATTGATCTTAAAGGCCCCCAGGAAAAGTTGAACAACACCACCCTGACAGACAATATTCATGTGTTCATGGATCTTGAAGGGCTTAAACCCGGGGTATATGCCCGGCACGCCTTTATTGACATCCCCGTGGAGCTGGTCATGACCAATGCATCCCCCCGGGTATTTACCGTTAAAATTGAATAACGGCCATGGCCGACCTGGTCTTTCACCGAGGTCAGGCTACAACAAATCATGAAAGTAATTCAGTAACTTATTGGGACTTTCTTATAAAAACAAGAACAAGGAGAAAACATGCTGCTGGTAATTGATGTGGGCAATACCAATACGGTAATCGGCGTTTACCAAAACGACGCGTTGAAACAGGACTGGCGTATCAGAACCATCAGAGAAACCACAGCCGATGAATTCAATATCCTGGCCCAGGCTCTGTTTGCCGACAAAGGCATCCAGCTAAGCGATATCAAAAAAATAGTCATATCCTCCGTGGTACCCTCGTCGGTGAGGATATTAGACGCTTTTTGCGAGCGCTATCTGGGTATTATACCATTGTGGATCAATCCGGAATCCGTAAAAAAGCTGATGCCCATTCTCTATTCCAATCCCAACGAGGTCGGCGCGGATCGCATTGTCAATGCCGTGGCAGCCTATGAAAAACATAAAAAAGCGCTGATCATCATTGATTTCGGCACAGCAACCACCTTTGACGCCATTTCGGAAAAAGGCGAATACCTTGGCGGCGCCATCTGCCCCGGCGTTGGAATCTCAGCCGAAGCCCTGTTTCAGAGGACCTCCCGCCTGCCCCGGGTGGAAATTTTCAAGGCACCGGAAAAGGTAATCGGTGATGACACCATTGAAAGCATCAAGTCCGGCATCATTTTCGGCAACGCAGCCATGGTAGACGGTATGGTGGACCGGATGAAACAGGAAATGAAAGCCACGCCCATGATCATTGCCACGGGCGGGCTGGCCCCGCTCATTTCCGAAGTATCCAATGCCATTGAATCCGTGGACTTGGCCCTGACCCTGGATGGTCTTAGAATCATCGGCCAGGCACTGTAACATATCCCGACCCTTTAATTTATGAAGGAGAGGCTCTAAGAGGTTTTCGATAAAGCCATGGCAATCAAAAAAGCAGTTGTTATACTGTGGATCAGTCTTGTTTATTCTCTGTTCACCCTTGCTGTCGGCGTGTCCGCAGCACAGAAAAATGCCGTGGATCATCGGCCGTTGGAACATATCGACAGAAAACCCGTTGTTTTTGCGATGCATAATCTTGGGTGCGATATGTGTAACCGGGCCATGGAGCTATTTTATAAAGAAGCCTTTTCCAGACTGGGGTATACGTTTGCCTACAATCTGTATCCGTTGAAACGCTCCCTTTCGGAGTCCAATGCCGGACGGATTGATGGAGAATGTGCAAGGGCACAGATGCCCCAAGCGTTGCAGAAAAAATATCCCAATCTGATACAGGTAGAAGAACCCATATGGGAAAGTCAGATCTGTGTGTATTCCATGAGTCCTGATATCCAGGTGGATGGATGGCAGGACTTAAAAAAATATAAAGATAACGTTATCGGATTCAGCAAAGGCGGGGTCTATCTTGACCGGATGGTTCGACAATATCGTTCAAAATCCCAAGCGTTCTACGGCGCGGTGAATTATACCCAGGGCCTGCGGATGCTTGCATCGAAAAGAATCGGGATGTTTCTGGGATTCTCAGGTGCCATTGACAGCATTCTCAAAGAAGAAGAATTCAGACATACGAATATATACAATGCCGGTTCCGTAGGCGCCCTACCCCTTTATCCCTATCTGAACAAAAAATATGCCCACCTGGCAGAACCCCTGGCATCCGTACTGAGACAGATGAAAAAAGAACATCTAATTGACAAATATGTTCTCAGGGCCCAGGAGGACGTGTTCGGTCCGGCCCGGAAAATTACGATCAGTACAGATTTTCAGACACCTCGACAATCATCCCGGAATTTAGCCCCTTCTTTTTCCAACACAGTATCAGACATCGTGACTCGGGCCTTTGCTCTTGAAAACTACCAGGGCTCCTTTATTTTCAGATCCAGGCTCACCGCGCTTAATATGGCAAAGGCCGGGCTGGTTGACGGCACGATTCTCTGGAAAGAAGCCAAGAACCGACACAATTATTTTTATTTCAGCAAACCTCTCATTGCCGCAGACATTGTGTTTTTTCATCTGAAATCAAAAAAATTTGACTGGCAGCAACTTGACGATTTGGGTCGGTACAGGGCAGGTATCGTTGAAGAGATGCTTTATGAGGACCTTTTTGATGCCGCAGTTTTTTCTGGCCGACTTTTGTCACGGACAGCAAAAAATGAAAATGAAAATTTCAAAAAACTGGTTTCAGGTGAAATTGATTATACTCCCGTTATTTTAGAAAGCGGATATGACACCATAAGAGAACTCTTTCCCCAAAAAACCGCAGCCTTGTTCACTCACCACCCGAAACCTTTGATACGGCAAAATTTTTACCTGCTTTTATCAAAACAGATAAAAGAAAATCAAAAAGTCATTGCTGATTTTAACCGGGGGCTGTATCACCTTAAAAAAATGAACGAAACCAACATAAAATAGCTTGATTAGTAAATGCTTGAACACAGTCCCTATAATTAACCGGACCGACGAATCTGCCGGACTGGTTAATTGTATCTCGTCCTGGTTTTAGGCCCATGATCGGAATAAAACATTCCAAAATATGGTTTAGAATTTTCGTTCGTATTCAATGCGCATCAATTGGCATCTATTTGAAATATACGCCAATTGATGCAACGAAGAAAACGGGTAAAAAGACAAGCCATAAGGTTGATTTTATTGTTTCATTGCCCTTAAACCAGAGGCGGTATCAGCTTCAACGGTCTGCGCCATAAGTTTCAAGATATTTTTCAATCTTTGCTTTCATTTGGTCATCCAGAACAATTTTGCCCCCTATGTCCCGGTTGTGGAGAAAATCAATGATTTCCCGTATGGTAACAATGGCGAAAATGGGAATACCAAGGGTGTCTGCCACCTCTTCCAGGGCATTTTTGTCTGTTTTTCCCTTTTCCTGGCGGTTTACGCTGATGATAATGCCGCAAACCTGAGGATTGCTGCATCCTTTTAGAACCTCCAGGGATTCCCGGATGGCTTTGCCCGAGGTGATGACGTCATCCACCAGGATCAGCCGGGTGTCCGGGGTCAACGGCATGCCCACCACAGCACTTTTGTCGGCATAGGTTTTAGCTTCCTTACGGTTGAACACATACCCTTTGTCGATGCCCATGTCGGCCAGGGCACAGGCTGCTGTGATGCACAACGGAATACCCTTGTAGGCAGGTCCGTAAATCCCATGAAATTCTTCTTTGAAATGGGCGTCAATGGCCTTGGCATAATAGGAGCCAAGCTTTTGAATTTTTAATCCGGTGTCAAACATGCCGGTGTTGATAAAATAGGGTGCAATTCGGCCGCTTTTCAACTCAAACTCACCAAACTTCAGGGCATTACACGTTACCAAAAATTCAATAAATTCCTCTTTATAATTCATCTTTCTTTTTCCTTAAACTATAGACTCAACGAAAACAAATGTTTGAACGAAAAGTTATCCATATGCAAGGCGCAGAGAAATTTGCAACCGGAGCAACCTCCTGGTTGTGAGGATTGTAAACTTTTTTGCAACGCCGCAGATGGGTGACTTTTCGTTCAAACACCAACTACTGGCAGCGCCAGGTGGCATACTCATTTAACGGTACCGGCTGTCCGGTTTTCAACAGTGCCCGGGTATTAAAATCAGCCATGGTCCTCAACATCTTTGACCCAAATACCGGCCCGTCTTTACACACCACGGCATGACCACAGACACAGGCCCCGCACACCCCGAACCCGCATCTCATGTACCGCTCCAGGGAAACCTGACAGGGGATGCCGTGGGCTTCACAGATATCAAACACCTTTGCCATCATGATCTCCGGGCCGCAGGCATAGACCATATCAAAACCAGGGGCGGAATTTGCCGACAAATCTTTGATTTTCTGCACAAGAATATCCGTCACAAACCCTTTATATCCTTTTGATCCATCATCTGTACAGATTTCGGCTTTTGCCGCAAACCGGTCCGGATAAAGCAGAAAAGATTTAGACCGGGCCCCCTGGATCAAAAGAATCTCAGGCCCGTTACCGGTCTGAAAGGCCTCCACAAGGGGGGCAAGGGGCGCCATGCCGCAGCCGCCAGCCACAACGGCAACCCGTTGATGACCGAGCCCCATATTAAATCCATTGCCAAATGGCCCCCGGATACCGATTTTATCACCAGGCCCAAGGGATACGGCCTTTTTAGAAAAAAGTCCCTTGGCCTCCACGGTAATACCAAAACGTTCCGGACTGTGATGGGAAATGGTATAAGGCTTTTCATCCACGCCGGGAATCCACACCATGACAAACTGGCCCGGTTTAAAGTCAATGGCCTGGTTGACATACAGGGTGGCAAACTCAGGGCTGTGAACGTCTTTGTCCGCCACCTTAACCATGGCGGGCATCTGCTGCGTAATCATAGGGCCTCCCTGTGGGCTGCGCCCCGAATCTCTTCCATGCTTGTGTCGTGGGCTGCCAGCCAATCGTTGATTTCCTTATTTACTTTATCAAACACGGTGATACCCCGGTACCGCACTGCCGTACCGATGCCCACCAGTGTAGCCCCTGCCATGATGATCTCGATGGCGTCTTTTCCCGTGCTGATGCCGCCCAGACCAATGATGGGAATGGATACCGACCGAAAAATATCGTATACACAACGCACGGCAATGGGTTTGATCATGGGGCCGGAAAGCCCGCCCTTTTTAAAGGCCAACACAGGAGACCGGGACTCAATGTCGATAACCATGCCGGGCCCGGCGGTATTAATGGCGCATATGGCATCGGCACCGGCATCCTCACACGCCTTTGCAATGGCTGCGATATCCGGGGCAGCCGGTGTCAGTTTGGCAATCAGGGGCACCTGAATCACTTTTTTAACCGCTGCCACCACATCATGGGAAGAGTGGGCATTCACCCCGAAAACCATGCCGTGCTGGTCGGAATTGGGACAGGAGATATTCAGTTCAATAAAGTCCGGTCCTTTGGCGGATACAAACTCCGCCACCCGGACAAATTCGTCCACGGACCCGCCGTAGATGCTTGCGGTTATGGGAAAAGCCCGGTCCGACAGTTCCTGCCACTCCTCTTCCATGTTCAGGTAGCCCGGGGAGGGCAGTCCCACAGCATTAATCAGACCGTTGCCAAGGTCAATGACCGTTGGATTCTTATGGCCCTCCCGGGGGGCCGGCCCAATGGACTTCATGGTGGGAAGCCCACATCCGTTTTCCCAAACCCGCTCCAGAATAGCTTTATTGTTGCCAAGTACGCCCGATGCAAGCACCAGGGGAGTGTGAAGGGTTTTTCCTAAAAAATTGATTCGCATCAATATCCTTTAAAATTTGTCATAAAATATCATATCATCTTCCACACCCATCTCATAAAGGCTGTTAATAACGGAATCAATCATAGGCGGCGGTCCGCAGAGATAATACTCAATTTCAGCCGGATCTTCGTGGGTGCTTAGGTATTCATCCACAAGACAAGTGTTTATAAACCCGGTCCGCCCGGTCCAGTTCTCATCTACTTCGGGGTCGGACAAGGCCACATGGTAGGAGAAATTGGGATATTTTTCCACCAGTTCTTTAAAATCTTCGTCATAAAACATCTCTTTTTGGGCTCTGGCCCCGTACCAGAAGGAGATGATACGGCCGGAATTGATACCGCTCAGCTGGTGCAGAATATGGGAACGCAAAGGCGCCATGCCGGCGCCACCGCCGATAAAGCACATTTCCCGATTCGTATCCTTTGCCATGAAATCCCCGTAGGGCCCTGACACCATCACCCGGTCCCCGGATTTAAGCCCGAACACATAGGAAGAACCAAAGCCGGGGGGAATGCCTTCTGTGCCCGGCGGCGGCGTGGCAATACGTACGTTGAGCATGAGAATATTGTTGTCATAGGGCGGATTGGCCAGGGAATAAGCCCTGAATCCCGGTTTTATGCCCTTGGACGTCAGATCTAAAAGATTATACTTTTTCCATTCGCTGACATACTTGCTTGCGATATGAAAATTTTTAAAATCGACTTCATATTCGGGCACGTCAATCTGAATATAGGCGCCAGCCTCGAAATCAAAGGGTTCGGAGGGACGGAGCACAAGCTCTTTGATAAACGTGGCCACATTTTTATTGGATATCACTTCGGCGGCCACCTTTTTAATGCCAAAAATGGATTCAGGCACCTCAATGGAAAGATCTTCCTTGACCTTGAGCTGGCAGGAGAGCCGAACCCCTGCCGCCTTCTCCTTCCGGCTTAAATGCGACAGCTCCGTGGGCAGCACGCTGCCGCCGCCCTCAAGCACCTTGCACCGGCACATTCCGCAGGACCCGGACCCGCCGCAGGCCGAAGGCAGAAAAATCTCTTTATCCGACAGGGCAGACAAAAGCGTGGGATTACCCGCAATCGTCAAGGCCTCGTCGGCCTTGCCGTTGATGGTCACCACATGTTCTCCCCGGGTGGTAACTTTTGCTTCCACAAACAAAAGCACCGCAACCAGAATACCGATAACAACGGTAAACACCACAATACTGATAATATAGATCAATTCAAAGCCTCCTTAAATCGTGCCTGGACGGGACTCGGTGCTTGGACGAAAAATTACCCAGATGCAAGGTGCCGGTGGGTGACTTTTTATTCAAGCACTATTTTATATGAAAGTTTCAATAAGTTACTGAATTACTTTCATGCTTTGTTGTGGGTTGAGTCTGGGTGTTGATAGACCAGATCAGCCCATGGCTGTTATAAAGTGATGCCTGAAAACATCATAAACGTCATGGCCATAAGTCCGGCAATGATCATGGTAAACCCAAATCCTTGCAACCCCGTGGGAACATCCGAATACCGCGCCTTTTTGCGGATGGCGGCCATGGTGACAATGGCCAGCATCCAGCCGGTGCCCGAACCTGCGCCAAAGACAATGGATTCCATGAAGGTATAATTTCGCTCCACCATAAAAAGACTGGTGCCTAAAATGGCGCAGTTTACGGCGATCAGGGGCAAAAACACGCCCAGCGTAGCGTAAAGCCCGGGCGAATACCGGTCAATGACCATCTCCACAGCCTGGGTAATGGCGGCAATCACGGCAACAAAGGTAATGAATTTTAAAAAACTTAAGTCAAGATCGGGATATCCCAGCCAGGACAAAGCGCCCGGAGCCAGAAGTCCATGATAGATGATCCAGTTGACCGGACTTGTGACGGAAAGCACAAAAATAACGGCAAACCCCAACCCTGCGGCAGTATCCACATTTTTGGACACGGCAATAAAGGAACACATCCCAAGGAAATAGGCCAGAAGGATGTTGCCGATAAAAACGGAATTGATAAACAGACTGAACAGATCGCCCATGAATGCTCCTTATTTTTTTTGGCTTGATATGCCCGGCAAAGAATTTTTCAGCCACACCAGAAGGCCGATGACAAAAAAGGCACCCGGGGCCAATACCATCAGCCCCATGTTCTGGAAACCAACGTCATATAAAAACCCGGGAACCACCTGGAGGCCGAAAAACGTTCCAGATCCCAGAAGCTCCCGGATAAAGGCCACCACCACAAGGATCAGACCATACCCCAGACCGTTGGCAATGCCGTCCACAAGAGAATCAATGGGATCATTGGCCAGGGCAAAGGATTCGGCACGGCCGAGAACAATGCAGTTGGTGATGATCAGCCCCACAAAAATGGAGAGCTGTTTGGAGATGTCATAAAAATAGGCTTTCAGCACCTGGTCGGTAACAATCACCAGGGTGGAGATGACGGCCAGCTCCACAATGATCCGAATGTTGGATGGAATGATCTTTCTCATGGATGAAATGATCATGGATGAGCAAGCCGTTACCGCGGTCAAGGCCAGGGCCATAACAATGGCCGTGGACATCTTCACGGTCACGGCCAGGGCCGAACAGATCCCGAGCACCTGGTAGGCCACAGGGTTCTGGGTCCACATGCCCTTGATCAGGATGTCTTGGTATTCACTTTTTGATTTAAGCTTCATGGTTCACCTTTTGCGGATTTTAGTCGTCATGGGTTGGGTTCCCATCTTTTGCGGTCAATTGTCTCTGCCGGAAAGTAACGGATACACCCTCGTACTTCATCAGGGTATTTTTAATACCTTCGGACAGATACCGGCCTGTCAGGGTGGCCCCGGAGATACCGTCCACATAATTTACCTGTTTATCTTTGGACAGATCACCGGCCTTTCCCTTGGCAATACCTATGGAGACAAATTTATCCTGGGAATTGAAGATCTTTTTGCCCTTGAAATTCTTCTGGAACCAGGTACTTTCGATCTCCCCGCCAAGGCCCGGGGTTTCAGAATGGCTGAACACGGAAAATCCCGATACAGTCTGCCCGTCATTTTCAAAGGCCAGGTAGCCATGAATTTTTCCCCACAGCCCCCGGGTATTGATGGGGACGATATAGCCGGAAACGTCATTGAAATCATGACCATCCCGGGCATCCTGTGCATGGACAAAATACAGATGCATACCGTCAGCGTCTTCTGTTTCAATGATTTTGCCCTGACGGTCCACCACAGCCTCTTCAATGCGTTGGTCATAAAGGGTGTTGATGGCCTCTTGCCCAGGGTTCTGCACTGCATCCACAAGGCCTGCGGCCCGTAACAGATTCACTTTTTTGTCCAAGGCCATGTTCTCCTGCTGCCGGGCCCTAAGACCCGTTGCCGCCGCCGTAATCAAAAGACTGCACACCACGGACAGGACAAGGGCAAAAAGGATGACATGGGCTTTTGAGTTTTTCTCAAACATTGGGAATCCTCTTTGATGATTTATACTTGAGTACCAGGTGGTCCAGCAAAGGCGCAAACACGTTCATGAATAAAATCGCCAGCATCACCCCCTCCATGAACGCGGGGTTGCCCACCCGGATGATCACGGTTAAAAACCCAATGGCTGCCCCGAAAATCCAGCGGCCCGGGTTGGTACCCGGAGCAGAGACCGGATCCGTAGCCATAAAGGAGATACCGAATAAAAAGCCGCCGGCACACAAATGGTAAAGGGGACCGGCATTGGACCAGGACTCCCGGCCTCCTGGGATCAGGTAGACAATAACGCTTGTGATGACAAGCCCTGCAATGCCGCCGATAATAACCCTGTAATTGGCAATGCGGGTCACCATGAGAATGACGGCACCGATCAGGCAGCAGAGCGCCGAAGTTTCCCCCACACTGCCCGGCACAAATCCTGTAAAAAGCTGCCCCAGGGAATATCCGGCATCACCAAGGGCTGCGGTAATGGACTGCCCCCCGGCGCCGGTTACGGAAAGTGCCGTGGCCCCGGTTACGCCGTCCACCAGATGTTTGCCCGCCACCCAGACATCCCCGGACATGGAGACCGGATAGGAGAAAAACAGAAAGGCTCGCCCGGTCAGTGCGGGGTTAAGAATATTGCGGCCCGTTCCCCCAAACACCTCCTTGCCGATAACCACGCCAAAGGAGATGCCAAGGGCCACCTGCCACAAAGGGATGGTGGGGGGCAGGGTCAAGGGAAAAAGCAAACCTGTAACAAGGAACCCTTCGGATATATTATGACCCCGCATCACGGCAAAAAGAAACTCCCAGGCAAACCCCACCGCATAGGAGACGATGATTATGGGTAGCACATACCAGGCGCCGACAAGAAAACATTGGGTAACGGGCCAGGATTCCCCGGCCCCGATGCCGACCTGATATCCGGTGTTGTATATCCCGAAAAAGGTTACCGGCAAAAGCGCCAGAATCACGATGCTCATGTAGCGTTTCAGATCCAGGTGATCCCGGACAAAGGGCATGACGCGGATTCTCTGTGAAGGCAGAAAAAAAAATGTTTTTGTTGCGTCCCAGACAGGCTCATACTTTTTATACTTACCGTCCCCGGTAAACAAGGGCTTTGTATCATCAAAAAACTTTTTTAAAGGATTCTTCATTGTTTGTCCTTGTAATAGGCGTCCATGGCGTCCGAAAGGATCTGGGTCAGTTCAATTTTGGAAGGGCAGGCAAAGGAGCACAACCCGCACCTGCAGCAATCCATTAGCCCAAGCGCCAATGCGTCCTCAAGTTCACCCGCATGCAGCGATTTCATGATAAAGGAGGGCATAAGGTCATTGGGGCAGATCCGTTCACAATAGGAGCAATTGATACAAGCCCGCGCTTCACCGTGAAGGGAGCAGTCCATGTTTGCCGGACGCCTGATGAACAGGGAAGACAGGAATGTGGACGAGACTGTGGGCTTGTTAAGACCGGGCCGGGCAAAACCGAACATCTCCTCCTCCGGCCCGGCTTCAATGATATTGACCGTGTTTTCAAAAAAACCGATATGGGCATCCTTTTCCAGAACCCGGCCGTTGAACCGGCCTGTGGTGACAATACTATTCCCAGGCATTTCCCCGATCAGGGCAGACAAAGGCATGCCCTGGCGGACCTGCATATGGGGCCGCTGCTCCCCGGGCCGGGTAATGGTGACGATTTTCTCAACAGGATACCGGCCGGAAAGTAAAAAACGGCCCATCATGACCAGGTGATCCAGGCGGATACACCAGGCGCTGTTCTCCGCGACCTGTTGCTTAATTTGATAGAGCACGGCACCGGGGTGCCAGGCAGGATAGATGTCCGGGGCGGCATGGGTGATCTGGTCCGCCACTGAACTGCCCTGCTCCCGGATGCCCTCCAGGCTGCTTTCCCGACAAACCACGGCAAGCTTATTTGAAAATCTGCGCAAAATCGCCATGCCCGCCTCAAAGGCAATAATGTTATCTTCAAGAATGATCTCCGGGCGCGGCGAAAAAAGATCATTTCCGTCCATGACCACAATAATCAAAGCGGGGGAATGCTCCGGATCGGCGAAATCCAGGGCCGGAAACTGACGAAGGCCCTGCCACAGGCCGCCTTTTTTGAGGACCGTCACAAGCGCATCCCGGGGCATACCGGTGATGCCGTCCAAATCAACCGGATCATATTCAACATACTCATCTTCGGACTCAGTTGCGATCACAACCTCCATCAGGCGCCGCCGGTGCCCGTAAAGAACCTTTTCCACCAGACCGGTTCCCGGAGAGACATATTCTATGGTTGTATCCCGCTTATCCGTGAACAGGGCGTCGCCGGTTTTAACGCGCTGCCCCTCTTTAACCAGCAATTTCGGCCGGATATGCGGTATGTCCCCGGCACAGCACCCCAGACTGGACGGCAGGGCCAGGTGCGCACAGTTCAGATCGGGCTGTTCAGCCACATTCAGGTTAAACCCCCGGGAAATTTTTAATGTTTTCATTTAATTATTCCATTTTATGAATGGCAGTGAACAGAATATAGATGTTCTTTACGAATGGGCACCCGTTACGGAGCCCCCTTATCTTTTTTAAATTTTTATTGTACCAGATACCGGCGCAAGGTCAAATAGTTAAGCGACAACATTTTAAACTTAGAGCCTGTTTAAAAATTAGGGGATCGAAGCGAAATCTCATGAGAATGAGAGCCAATTTCCTCAAATTTTATGTTAATAGCCGGACTATTGGCCTAAAATTTGAGGGGATTGGGGCCATTTTCATGGGATTGCAGCCGATTCATCTATTTTTAAACAGGCTCTTAATACAGAGTACTTTATAATCCGTATGGTCCGTCGAAATTGACATCACGCTGCAGGCAGATTACATGCAATTCCCCTGGATTCCCTGCTTTATCCCTTGATTTTCCGGCATAGAAAGAATAGAAAAGAAATTTGATCTAATGATTATACTGGCCACAAAAAAGGATAAAAAAAACATGGTTCAAAAAGATTTTGACAGCGTACTCACCCAGGAATTTTTAGATGAGCTGTTACCGCCTGAAAGAAGTGATCAGTTTTTTGATGCGCTGTATGGTGATGCTTCAGAAGGTGCCTATGACATCAGGCTGGAACCTATCAGTATTT
>Ga0193962_1000446_pt1 | contig 18784 bp, 17 predicted proteins | sample FB_5_MG_FD_140335 | JGI IMG/M metagenome (GOLD analysis project Ga0193962, IMG submission 140335) | Microbial mat bacterial communities from the Broadkill River, Lewes, Delaware, United States - FB_5_MG | ecosystem: Environmental > Aquatic > Freshwater > River > Microbial mats | place: USA... | reverse complement strand
GGCAAAGTGATGCTAATTCATGGATCGTCTGGTGATGAATTTGGTGTGGTCGGTAAATTATTTGCTCGCGACCCAATGACTGGTGAAGAGATCTGGATGCGCCCCTTTGTTGAAGGGCACTATGGCCGCCTAAATGGCAAAAAAGGTACTCCGACAGGCGACCCTAAAGCGCCATCATGGCCTGACGATCCTAACTCCCCAACAGGCAAAGTTGAAGCCTGGAGTCATGGCGGTGGTGCACCTTGGCAATCTGCAAGCTTTGACGTAGAAACCAATACAATAATCGTAGGTGCAGGCAACCCAGCACCCTGGAATGGCTGGGCACGAACATCACCAGGCGGTAACCCAGCAGATTACGACAGCCTGTATACATCCGGCCAAGTTGCCGTTGACCCATCAACAGGTGAAGTAAAATGGTTCTATCAGCACACGCCAAATGATGCATGGGACTTTTCAGGAAATAACGAACTTGTTCTTTTTGAATACAAGGACAAAGGCAAAACAATCAAAGCAACTGCCCACGCAGACCGTAACGGTTTCTTCTATGTCGTTGACCGAGAAAATGGTGATTTCATCAGAGGTTTCCCTTTCGTTGACAATATCACTTGGGCAACGCATATAGACCCTAAGACAGGTAAGCCTGTTGAAGTCGAAGGTCAGAGACCTCCTCTGCCTGAGCCTGGCAAGAAACGCGGAAAATCAATTGAAGTATCACCACCCTTCCTTGGCGGCAAAAACTGGAACCCAATGGCTTACAGCCAAGACACTGGACTGTTTTACTTAGGTGCAAACCATTGGAAAGAAGATTACTGGACCGAGGAAGTTCATTATACAAAAGGTTCAGCTTATCTAGGCCAAGGATTCCGCATCCGCAAGATGTATGACGATCATGTCGGCGTATTACGTGCAATGGACCCTAAAACCGGCAAGATCGCTTGGTCACATAAAGAGAAGCTACCATTATGGTCTGGTGTACTAGCAACTAAAGGTAATCTTGTATTCACCGGTACGGGTGATGGTTACTTTAAAGCTTTCGATGCTAAGACAGGTAAGGAGCTTTGGAAATTCCAGACAGGCTCCGGCATTGTTTCATCGCCAATCACTTGGGAGCAAGATGGACAGCAATACATTGGGATCGCAAGCGGCTATGGCGGCGCTGTTCCACTATGGGGCGGTGATATGGCTGACCTGACTAAGCCGGTATCACAAGGCGGCTCTTTTTGGGTATTTAAATTACCTCAAAATTAATCGATTTTAGCTTAGTCATGGCTCACCTCGGTCTTCACACGAGGTGAGCCTTAGGGTGTAAAAGATGAATAAACAACTTCTATCCTCACTACTATTGCTCCCCTTAGCATTACCCATTCAAGCTCAGGAACGAGTCATTAATGGCTGCACACTAAAACCAGGAGCACAATGCGAGGGAGTCGACCTTTCGAATCAAAATTTTCAACACATTGATCTATCGGGTGCAAACCTATCGGGTGCCAATTTAAAAGGTTCAGATCTACGCCATGCCGTTTTAAAAAACATCAATTTAGAGAAGGCTAATCTTTCTGAAGCCAATTTAGCCAGAGCCGACTTACGCCATGCCACATTGCGTGGAGCAAACCTCAGTAAGGCTAACCTCGAATCCATTGATGGCTGGGCCTTATTTGCTCAAGGGGCAAACTTCAACAATAGCAACCTCTCAGGGGCAAACCTTCAGTTCTCACGCTTAAGTGCTGCCCAATTTATAAATGCCAATATGCAAGCCGCTAACTTAGAGATTGCATGGATGACAAAAGCCAATTTGAAAGGGGCAAACCTAAAGAATGCGAACCTGCAGGAAGCAAAGCTGAATGCAGCATCCTTAGAAAATGCCGATTTTAGTGGTGTTAGAAAGCACTATGCCACGTTTCAAGCAACCTATATGGAGGGTTGTAAAAACTGTCCATTGGATTGGTCAAAAAACTAAGACGGGTTAAATTAAAAACGCCGGCAACGCCAATGATCCATCCCAAAGCATAGGAATGCCGGCAATTCTGACTAACTAACTTCTACCCCTACTCTTACTACACCGGTTTCAATTGCTAAATGAACCAGCTCGGCAGTAGAGCTGATCTGCAATTTACTTTTCAAAATTGATGTGTAGTTTGAAACGGTTTTATTACTGATAAATAGCTGTTCTGAAATTTCTTGGACACTACTTCCCTGTGCCAACATAACAAAGATCTCAAACTCTCGTTGCGTCATATCTTTTAGACGCTGATCTTTTTGCTCAGGGCGTGAAACCGCAAGACGCATAGCTAACTCATGCTCTACGTATAAGTGCCCAGAAGAGACCTTTGTAACAGCATCAATCAAAACCTCCGGAGTACAGCTTTTAGTTATATAACCCTTAGCCCCAGCATCCATCGCCTGCGCAACAACCGGTGATTCATCATACATACTAAAAAAAAGTATATTGATATCAGCATTACGCTGCAGTATTCGCCGTGTTGCTTCTACCCCACTGATCCCCGGCATATTGACATCCATAATAACAATATCAGGATCTTCGGTTTGGCATAATCCAAATGCCTGATCTCCGTTGCTAGCCTCTAGCACTTCACAAGGAGCCAGCATCGTAGATAAAAGGCTAGAATACCCCTGACGTACAACTGCATGATCATCCGCTATTATTATTTTCACACTAGTACCTCTGCCTCGGTAATGGGGATTATCATTAATATTTCACTTCCACCATCTGTTAATTTTTTTAAACTCAACTCGCCATGCATACAACGTGCTCGCTCCTGCATTGATCGCAGTCCAAGTCCTAAACTCCCCTTAGGCTGAATCCCAATGCCATTATCTTGAATAGCCAATTGCAACTTTTCATCATCACTTGTTAGCTGAATAACAACATCAGAGGCCTCGGCATGTTGTGCAACATTATGCAAAGCCTCCTGAAGAATTCGGTAGATATGGGTATTTGTTTCATCGCTTAGCTGCGGCACATCAGCTGGTAGCTTCGTTTCCACGTTGATGTCGTGTGACTGACTCCAACCATCAATCAAAGAGCGCATCGCCTCTAATAACCCAAGCTGTTCTAAAATGACGGGATGCAATTCACGAATGAGCTGTCTGAAACTGACATGCATGGCATCACAGTTGATGGTTATCTGCTCTCCAACCGTGGCAACCAGATTGGGGTTAGTCGCTGCTTCTTTAATCAGATAGGCTTGCGCCCTAATCCCGGTTAGGTATTGGCCGAGGTCGTCATGTAGCTCTCTCGCTAAATGCGCTCTCTCTTTCTCTTGTAGTCGCATCAATTCATGAGTGAGTTTTTGGTTTTCATTTTCAGCTTGCTCAAGCGTATACGCCATCGCATTAAAATGTTCAGATAACTCGTTGATTTCTTTGATAGAATATTTATTAAGACGGGCGCTAAAGTGGCCCTTCTCAATATTTTTAAGGGCAAACAGAAAATCAGATACGGGTTTTATTCCTCTACGAACACCAAAATAGATCGCAAGGTTAGACATGAATGCGCTTAATACAAAAAGGAACAATACATTCTGAACCGACTCCCACACCTCCTCAACTTCATCTGTTGTATCAGCTTGCAGACGTAACGTTCTTCCATCAGAAAGATAACGAAAATATTGTTTATCTTCTAGGTGATCTAAGCCCGGTATCATACGAAAAAACCATTCAGGAACCTCATCACTGGAATGGACAATCACATCATCATCGCTAGGCAGTTCGGTTTTATCTTCTATCGATAAACGGACATGGCGAGTTTCACCATCGAGAAGGTTTTGCAGAAGCGCTTCATCCGAAGCGGCTGCACTGAGCAACTGATGAGTAAAGCTAATCCCCGCTGTTACCTCACGAGTAATATCTTTAGTCGCCTGCTGGAACATGTCATATAAGGTGAGGCATAACACCAATAAAAATACGAATGCCACAATCAAATTTAAACGTAATACCGCTTTCATTTACATACCTATACAAAGATAGCGAAATGACACTTTCGCCAAAGATTAGTATGCAAAGGAGTTAGGGGGGGAATGTATTCCCCCAAAGCAGCATTCAAGCTACAACTTAGGTACTAGATCGGACCCATGTTAAGCATTTAATGGGCGAATTTTATAACCCCAGCATCAATAGCAAGATGAACAAGTTCTGCAGTAGAACTGATGTTCAGTTTACTTTTAATTGTTGTGACGTAATTAGAAACCGTCTTAATATTAAGATCGAGTGTTTCTGAAATGAGCTGGTTGCTTTGTCCGCGAGCGAGCATCACAAACACCTCAAATTCTCGCTGAGTGAGTTCACGTAAACGCTCGTCAGACACCTCTTGATTATTGAGTGCAAGCTTCATAACAAGATCATACTCAATAAAAATCTCGCCTTTAGATATTCGAGTGACTGCCTCAAGAAGCGTTTTAGGAGAACCGGATTTTGTGATGTAACCCATTGCTCCAGCATCGAGCGCTTGCTTTACGATCGGCGCTTCATCATACATGCTGAAAAATAGAATTTTTGCATCGGGATCATGCTGCAAAATACGAGAAGCCGCCTCTATCCCACTAATACCAGGCAAGTTGATATCCATAATGACGATATCTGGCGACTCATTGAGGTATAACTCATTCGCTTCTTCACCATTGGAAGCTTCGATGATCTCACATGGCTGGATAACCGTCGGCAAAACACTAGCATAGCCTTGTCGTACAACAGAATGGTCATCAGTGATAAGAATTTTCATGCGTTCTCCGTATGTGCGTAAGCGCCTTGCAATCCTATCACTGTAGATAGGGATTGTTTACATAAAGCGTAGCATTAACAGAGATAAAACCAAGATATGCTGATAATTAAGGACGGCTCAGGGATTTATCCTACAACCGCCCTCAGGAAAAATTACTTAACCGTAAAAGTTCCTTCCATTCCTTTTGCTTCTAGGCCTTCAGCATAAAATTCGAAACTACCGGGTTTAATAGGCACAAAATAAATTTCAGCCTCGCCCTCTTGTTCAAATTCAAGCTCAGTCAGGCTCACCGCTTTGATTTCCATATCCCCTGCTTCAACCTTACGAAGGAAAATTGACGAGAAGAATTCAGGGGACTGGAAGGCATATTCAGTTTGGCCACTAGAAACAATTTTCAGTTTATAGGATTTGCCCGTTTCTAACTGATAATTCTTATGTGATAACTGATAACGGTTATCTTCGGTGCCCAAAACTAGATCCGGTAGTTTTGTTGGACGACGCGTAAGATCCCCTTCAGCGGCCGCCGTTACGCTAGTTATAGCAATGATTGATGCTACTGCACCCGCTGCAAATGTCTTAACAAAACTCATATTGAACCTCTAGAATCAGGTGAATTAATTTTTATGCACTTAATGCTAAAGGTCGTACTGGGTAAAAGAATGCTACTTCGGTACTAATTGATTTCTACTTTCTTCATATTCCGAGTTCACGAATTCCCACCTATCCTGAGTCAAACAATAAAAGTGATTCGAAATGACTTATGCAATTTAATTCAAAAAGAAACAAATTAACGGCGGCAATCCTCTTGTGGGCTGCAACTTCAAGCGTCAGCGCTAACATAGAGGTAGAGATCAGCTATCTCCAGCAAGAGATTGATAATGGCCCTGTGTTGTCAAATATCCTACCAGAGCCCGAAGATGCCGGTTTAAAAGGTGCAGAGCTTGCCATACAAGACAGCAATACTACGGGTCGCTTCTTAAAACATAATTATCAACTCAATAGTTTCTTGAGTGGCTCACAAGAACAATTGTTAGAGAAAGCTCAAGAACAATATACGCAAGGCGTTCGCTTTTTTGTCGTCAATACCTCAGAGCAAACGCTACAGCTGATTATCAAATCCCTGGCGAAAGACGCTCTGTTCTTTAATGCAGGCTCAAGAACAGACCAATTAAGAACCGAGACCTGCCTGCCCAACTTGCTGCACACCATCCCAAGTAGATCAATGCTAAACGATGGCCTAGCACAATGGTTAAAAACCAAGCGCCTACAAAAAGTATTGATGATCACCGGCTCTGAACCTAACGATAAAGCCTACAGTGCAGCATTTAAGCGAGCAGCAAAACGCTTTGGTTTGAAGATCGTTGCAGAAAAACAGTGGAGCTTTGATACCGACCTTAGACGAACCGCTCAGAAAGAGATGCCCCTATTCACTCAACAGCGTGACTACGACGTTGTTTTCGTCGCAGATGAACGGGGTGATTTCGGTGAATATGTTCTTTACAACACCTGGCTGCCTCGTCCCGTAGTCGGCACTCAAGGTCTATCTCCAGTTACTTGGCACCGAGTCGTTGAGCAGCATGGTGCAGCTCAACTGCAAAGCCGCTTTGAAAAGCTTTCTGAGCGATGGATGAATAGTAAAGATTATGCTTCCTGGGCTGCTATCCGAAGCGTCGCAGAAGCCGTTACACGCACAAACGAAAACGATGCTACAACCGTCACAAACTATATCAGATCAGAGGCTTTCGAACTGGCCGGTTTCAAGGGCCGTAAGCTTAGTTACCGTGAATGGAATGGGCAGTTAAGGCAACCAATCCCTTTAATTCACCCTCGCTCTCTAGTATCGCAATCCCCACAAGAGGGCTTCCTACATCCGACGAATGAGCTAGATACATTGGGCTTTGATCAAAAAGAAATCAATTGCAGCAACATCAACAAGTAATTCTGGAGCAGTCATGAAAATCAAGAACCTCTTAATCCCTATTGCAGCAGGCATTTTATTAGCCGCACCTGCACTGCATGCTGAAACTGCTTACGTTTCGAATGAAAAAGATGACACCGTCTCAATCATAGACTTAAACACCATGAAGGTAACCGACACGCTAAATGTTGGCGAGAGACCGCGCGGCATTCTTTTCTCGAAAGATTATACAAAGCTTTATATCTGCGCTTCCGATTCCGATACCGTTCAAGTGATGGATCTAAAAACCAAGCAAATTATCAAAGAGCTTCCATCGGGTGAAGATCCTGAACAGTTTGCCCTTCACCCTAACGATAGACATCTCTACATCTCAAACGAAGATGATGCGCTTGTTACCATCGTAGACACTGAAACGAGTGAAGTACTCGCTCAAATTGATGTGGGTGTAGAGCCGGAAGGCATGGCTGTTAGCCCAGATGGCAAAATTGCCGTTAATACCAGTGAAACGACAAACATGGTTCATTGGATAGACACCACAACCTACCAATTAATTGATAACACGCTCGTAGATCAACGCCCTAGACACGTAGAGTTCAGCAAGGATAGTAAAATTTTGTGGGCGAGTTCAGAGATAGGTGGAACCGTCTCTGTCATCAATGTTAATGATCGCAAGATATTCAAAAAAATCAGCTTTAAGATCAAGGGCGTTCACCCGGATAAAATCCAACCTGTCGGTGTAAAGCTTTCTGATGATGGACGTTATGCCTTTGTCGCTTTAGGGCCTTCAAACCATATCGCCGTTGTTAATGCGAACACCTATGAAGTTGAAGACTATATCCTTGTTGGCCGTCGTGTATGGCACATGGATTTCAACGAAGATCAAAGCCTACTGCTGAGCACTAATGGTATTAGTGGCGATGTATCGGTTATTGATATTAGCAAAATGAAAGCAATTAAAAGCATTAAAGTTGGCCGATACCCTTGGGGGGTTATCGTAAAACCATAATGATAGATCGAGGCTTCAAATGAAGCCTCTTTTTCCGCGAGCTGAATATGACAATAACGGCAACATCACTCAGTTTTAGCTATGGGCCGAAGCAAGCCCTTAACGATGTGAACTTTACCTTAGAAAAAGGTCAGTTCCATGCGCTTCTTGGCCCTAATGGGGCCGGCAAATCTACGCTATTTGCTTTAATAACTCGGCTTATTGCTTTGCAAAATGGTGATATAAAGATCGATCAACAAAGTATTAAGACACAACCAGCCAGTGCCATGAAGCGAATAGGCGTTGTCTTTCAGCAGAGCACTTTAGACTTAGATTTAACCGTTCAGCAGAATCTGCTATACCACGCATCACTTCATGGAATCACCACAAGTACAGCAAAATCCAGGATCAAGCACGAACTCACTCGCATGGATATGATGGATAGAGCTAATGAGAAGATTCGTTCTCTCAACGGAGGCCATAGAAGACGCGTTGAAATAGCTAGGGCACTACTTCACGAACCTGAAATCCTGCTACTCGATGAACCGACTGTAGGCCTTGATCCTCAAACACGCCGTTCGTTAAATGCTTATGTACGAAAGCTATGCTTAGAACAAAATTTAACCGTTTTGTGGGCCACTCATTTGATGGAAGAGATCGAATTAACAGATCCGGTCATCCTACTCCATCAAGGTAGTGTTTTAATTAATGCCCTCGCTTCAGCCTTAGTAGAGCAATCTGGTTACCAGAACCTTACTGATGCCTTCCACCATTTGACTGAAAAAGATGATTTAGGTGTCAATCGATGAATTTAGCAGCTAGCTGGTACTGTTTTAAAGGAATACTTATACGTGAGTTTCTGCGCTTTATACAGCAGCGGTCTCGTTTTTTAAGTGCATTAGTCAGACCGTTACTCTGGTTAATCGTCTTTGCTGCAGGCTTTCGTGCCGCTTTGGGTATAGCGATTATTGAACCTTATGAAACCTACATTACTTATGAAACCTACATCGCACCGGGTCTCTGCTGCATGATCCTGCTATTTAACGGTATGCAAAGCAGCTTATCGATGGTGTATGACAGAGAGATGGGAAGTATGAGAGTGCTGCTCATGAGCCCCCTGCCTAGACCCTATTTACTGCTATGTAAGATGGTTGCTACCGCACTGATCTCGTTAACACAGGTCTATGCTTTTTTGTTGATTGCTGTGCTGGTGGATGTAGAACCTCCTCTTCTCGGTTATTTGACCGTATTGCCTGCGCTACTGCTTGTTGCGCTTCTACTCAGCTCATTAGGGCTTCTTCTTTCAACCAAAATCAAACAGCTTGAGAATTTTGCTGGGGTGATGAATTTCGTTATTTTCCCTATGTTTTTTCTCTCATCAGCGCTCTATCCATTGTGGAAGATGCAGGAATCCAGCGAGTGGCTGTATTGGATCTGTACCGTCAATCCTTTTACCTACGCCGTTGAACTTGTCAGATATGCACTTTATGCAGAATTACAGACTGAAGCGATGCTAATAACAATCATAGCCACAGTGGTTTTTTCGTTATTAGCAGTCACAGGATTTAATCCAAAAAAATCGGGTAGATAGATACAGTACTTAATTGGTAATACACCCGTTACAGCCAACACTATAGGTTTGGCTGTAACCTTTTAAGTCTGCGTAAACTGAGCAATCCTAAAACAGGTCCAGGTGCCAGAAGCAACATAATCCACTCTACTGGGTAGGCCTCTAACATCATTGCAGTTATCTGGGTTGCGATGATCGTAATCGTAAAACCAATGGCATTGATCATCGTTAAAGCACTCCCTACCACCTCTTTTGGTGCAGTTTTAGCTGATAGTGCTGAAAACTGAGGCGAATCAGCAACAACAGTTACCCCCCAGATCGTCCAGAACACTAAAGCAACCCAAAATGGCAGTTCCATTATTAACGGTGAAAGGAAACAACAGATACCTGAACATGTCAGCATAAAACGCGCTACGCGCCAGCTACCCGCTTTGAGAGAAACATAGCCCCCTGTAATGCAGCCAAATCCACCAACAGCGATCACATAAAACGACCAGAAAGGTATATTGAGCTCAACATCATGGTAATCCTGCCAGGCAATAAACCAGTAAGGCGCTAAAGCAAGCACAGCATAAAGTTCCCACATATGGCCAAAATAGCCACCTGCGGACGCTTGTAATGGCTTATGCTTCATCGCTATCCAAAGGTCTTTAAACCTCAAAGCACCACCTTTATGCAGTGCAGGACCATCCGGAACACATATTAGCACCAGCAAACCACCCACCACAGCGCATGCACTCGTCAGGTAGATCACCGGCTGCCAATCACTAAATTGAAGAGAAGCAAATAGATGCCCCGAAGATGTGCCTAACGCTAACGCACCGACTAGATAACCAAGTGCTAGCCCCAAGCCTTCTGGATACCACCCTGTCGCGATTTTCATTCCGATAGGATAAACACCTGCGAGCATGACCCCACCAAGGAAACGCAGGCAGAGGATCTCCGTAAGCGTATCAGCCCATAACGCTATTTGTAGATTGAAAAATGCGCTACCTAGCGCACAAATAAAGAAAAGAATTCTAGGAGAAACTCGATCAGCCAACGCCAGAAAAGCGAATAACAAAGCCCCAACAATAAACCCTAACTGAACTGAATTAGTGAGTTCTGCTACTGCGCTATCGGCTAATCCCCACTGTAATTTCAACAGCGGTAAAATGGCATTGCCTGCAAACCAAGTTGAAGAACCTAACAGCTGAGCAAATACAATTGCAGGCAATATGTAAAATGGTCTAGAAATATTAATCGACATAATTAATTTATAAAACAACAGGTTATAAAAACAACCTAATACCGAAGCAGAGCCTCAAGTTCAATGCGGGATACTTCATCAGTGGGAGCACTATAGATGATATGAGATGGTGTTCCACCAAGGACTGAAACAACATCGCCCAATTCTAGGGCTTCGTCTAGGTCATGCGTAACATAAAGCATACTACGTTGTGGATGATCACAAACCAACCTTTTAATCAGCCCCCTCATCTCTTTAGCTGTCGGTAGATCAAGAGAGGTTAAAGGTTCATCCATTAATATAATATCAGGCTTCAGCAATAAACAACGAGCCAAGGCAACCCGCCGGGCCATTCCAAGCGATAGCTCATTTGGGTAATGATCTGCGATAGAGGGAAGCTTAACTTGTTCCAACATTGAGATAACAGACGCTTGATCCGGCTCAACCAGTAACAGATTCTGCCTAACGGTACGCCATGGCAGTAACCTTGGCTGCTGAAACAAATAACCTATTTGCGGCTTGCCACTCTCCCAACGCGCCGAATCATCATCCCCAATTAAACCGGAGACTTGGTTTAACAGCGATGATTTACCGCACCCAGATGGGCCTAACAAGCAGTGTGTTTCACCTGGATGAAAAGACAACTGAATAGGCGAAAGAATGTCCTGACCGGCTAATGTTAATCCCTGACTGTTAAAATCAAACACGACCGTTACCCTTCTGCCAACGTGAAGCTTTACTGTCTAGAGGCTGTAAGATGAACCATTCAATTAATTGAACAATCGCAATAAACGCAAAGCTATACGCAAGAATCGTTGCTACATCGAATAACTGAAAAGCTAAGTGTAATTGAAACCCAACACCATCCGAACGCCCTAATAGTTCGACAACCAGAACAATTTTCCATATCAGCGCTAATCCGCCTCGGGTGGCGATCATCACATAGGGAAAAAGCTGGGGCCACCACAGATGCACGACCCTCTTGTAAAAACTAAAACGATAGAGATTAGCCATCTCATTCAATTCATGGTCAAACATCCGCCCGCCTTCGCGTAGCGTAACCGCAACATTTGGCAGCTTGTTTATGATCACAGCCGCTACAGCAGCAACCTCAACTAAGCCAAACCAAATGTATAAAAGAATAATCACAACTAACGCAGGAATATTAAGCAGAATAATTAAAATGGGATCTAACAAGCGATTTAACAGTTTAAACCGCCCCATCAATACACCGATGATTCCACCTATCAGCATAGCAAACAGAAAGCTAATAATAACGCGCTGCAAGGTAATGCTTAGGCTAGGCAATAATCGTTCTTGTTGCCACTCGATCACTACCGCATTAAACACAATTGCTGGGCTCGGTATCAGTTCATTATCTGCTAAGAAAGATATGCCCCACCAGGCGGATAACAATAGGACAATCGCTACTATCTGATCAGTGAAATGCTGAGCTCTCATTTCTGCTCCAGATAGAACATATCAGTATCCAACACTGTATTAGTCGGATACTGCTTCAGCTTATCAATTAATCCATAGAAGCTTTTTGCATCTTTTATTTGCTGAGCACTTAAGGGGGCGGGAATGCCGTTACGATAGCCTAGAATTAATGACTGGTAGATAACCTCACTCTCCGCACGCATTAAAGGTCGGAGCGTGTCCCAGTGTTGATTATCAGAGGCAAGTTGAGACTTAGCCTGAGAGATCGAGCGGTTAAACTGTGCGATTAACTCAGGAGAAGATTGTAGCAGTCTGTTATCAAACAGATACCCAAGCATCGGGACCTGACTTGCTAAACCGAGAGTTTTCATAACCCCCTCTAAACTTGCCATTTTTTTAAATCCTTCGGCTTCCAAACGTGCGCCGTAATGCCAAAAAGTGACAAGAACATCGAGCCTTTTACTTTTTAACGCTTGGCTCAGTAAAGGCGGTGCAGCAAACTGTACTTGCGCTTGCTTTTGTAGATCTATCCCTTCTTTCTTTGCGGCCGCTTGTAGCAACACCCACCCCTTATTAGATGGACCACCCGCGACCCCAATTTTCTTTCCCGCCAATTCAGAAAAAGTCGCTATCTTGCTGTCTTTTGCCAGCATAATCGCGCCAATTTGCTTAGAAAAAGGCAAAAATCGAAATTCAGAACCTTTGCTATTTCTATCGGACGCCCACAGCCAATCAGACACAATGATATGAGTATTTCCAGACGTTATGGCAATACGAGCTGCAGATAAACTAGCTACTTGATGAATGATTAATTCATATCCATTCTCTATATCTAACTGCTCATTCTTGATGTGTTGTAGCTCCCAATTTACCGTTCCCGATGCGATAGCTGTAACAGATAGCTTAGGTAATTCATCTGCCCACACGAAAGAATGTAAACAACTGAGAGCAAGTACAAATGTGATATTAAGAATTGAGCGCATTAAATACCTATGCCTAACGAAAAATTTATGTAATAAAAGCCCTGCACCAACATAAGCTGCTGGCCTGTGTGTCAAAATAGTACTTTCGTACCTGTTTTTTTGCTCGATGGTAGAATTTTGACCAACACTTTCGCAGGTTGTAATAGAGGCACAGAAAGAATGAAAAGGTAAAAGCCATTTTAGTGCTTCGAGAATATCTTATTTATGGATTACTTCTGCTCGCAACTGCTGGGCAAGTAGCTAATGCAGAACAAGATAAAGAAGACAGTTTTGAGTTATTCAATATAGAGGGTTACCGGCTCCTTCGTTATCGTAGTCCAACACCGCAACACAGTGACTATGCTAAAACACTGAGCACTGAATCCCTTCTAGCGCTATTAGACAGTAAACTGCCTATCGCTTTATTGGATGTACAGCCTTTACCTTGGAATAGAGTTTTTATACAGAAAGAACCAAGATTGCATATACCTGGAAGCGTATGGATACCAAACGTTGGCCGCGGTGAATTAGAACAGGAATGGGAATCATATTTCCGTGTTCACCTACAAAAAGTGACCAAGGGTGATAAGCATTACCCTATCGTTATCTACTGTAGAGCCGATTGCTGGATGTCATGGAATGCATTGAAACGTGCAAATGCATGGGGGTATAGCAATCTTTTTTGGTACAGAAATGGTTCTGACGGATGGCTAGAAAACGAATTAAAAACCGTTGTTGCCAAACCAGAGCCGTTTAAACCCTAGCTATAATGTAAAACAGTTCTATCTGCTCAGGGTGTGAGCAAAAAACTCAGGACGAGATAAAACATCACCCTTAATGATGTTTATAATAAATATAACGATATTGGAGATACATTGTGTACAAGATCCTGATCGCAGATGACCACCCGTTATTTCGTGAAGCTATCATTAATGTCATAGAAAATAGCTTTGAGGGCTGTAAAACCCTTGAAACTGAAGATCTAGACAGTGCTTTGGAGATTGCACAGAATGAAGAAGAGCTAGATTTAATTCTACTTGATTTGAATATGCCAGGAATGAATGGTCTTAATGGTTTAATCACATTAAGAAACGACCTACCCACGGTACCCGTCGTTATCGTTTCTGCTGAAGAAGATAAACAGATTGTCTTACAAGCCATCACTTATGGCGCAGTTGGCTTTATCACTAAGTCGTCACCGCGCGAACAGATGACAGAAGCGCTTAAACAGATTCTTGCCGGCAACGTTTACCTGCCATCGGATATTATTCGTGCTAGCCAGCCTGATAATAGAAGGATGCAGCGCAAAGATGATAATCAGATCCCTCCAGAACTTCTCTCCTCTTTAACACGTAGACAGCTACTTGTGTTAGAGCGCATGTCAAAAGGCGAATCGAATAAACAGATTGCCTACAACCTAAATATCGCAGAAACGACAGTTAAAGCGCATGTATCTGCTATCTTACGCAAACTTGGCGTACACAATCGTATTCAAGCGGTACTATCAGCAGGCAATATCGATTTTAACGAGTATCTAAAGCGTTAATTAAGCCCGCTGGCGTATTTATTAGTCATAAAAAAGCCGCATTAGCGGCTTTTTTATGACTGACCAACAAATCATCATGCTCCGAGCATATGGATTAACGTTGTTTTTAGCTTAAGCGGCTTAACCGGTTTATTAACCAACATATAATCTAGATCGCGGATCTGCTGATTAAGCTCTTTGCTATAATTTGCTGTTATCATCAAAACAGGAAGGTTGTCGTTAACCTCCAACGTTACTGCTTGCGCTGCATCCACACCATTCTCACCATTATCAAGGTGATAATCAGCAATTAAGATATCAACGGGTTCCGCGGTAAAGTCCACCTGTTCCTTTAAATGACTTAACGATAAAGCCGTTGTTACATTACATCCCCACCCCGTTAACAACGTTTCCATTGCTTCGCAGATCGCCATATCATTATCAATTAACCAGACATTAGCATCCGTTAAACGCTCAGTGATCATCGGCATATTGGGGCCGACTATTGCTGCAGGTGATAGCTGTGTCGCTTTAGGTACTTCAACGGCAAACACTGATCCTTTGCCCTCAATGGAAGACACCCTAATCTTGTGCCCTAGTACACGAGAGATCTTATCAACGATGGCTAAGCCTAACCCTAGGCCTTTCTCCTGCCCCGGTTGATCCTCTTGCAGGCGTTTAAACTCTTGGAAAACCTCTGCGAGCTTCTCCTTTGGAATCCCTTGTCCTGTGTCCCACACCTCGATCCAAAGACTATTTTCTTTATGACGGCAACCGAGCAACAATTTACCCTGCTGGGTATACCTGATCGCATTAGTCAAAAAGTTCCTCAGGATACGCGCCAGCAGTTGAGAGTCGGATCTCACTACCGTTTGGCTAGGCACGCACCTAAAAGCAAGCCCCTCTGTATTTGCTAACTGTGAGAATTCAGCAGAAAGCGTGTCGAAAAGCCCCTGCAGATTAAAAGTAATCACATCCGCTTTTACCACCCCTGCATCTAACTTAGAGATATCGACCAGTGTTCTGAGTAACGACTCGACATCGTCCAGAGAATTAGAGACAGATTGCGCTAAATTAAAGTTACGCGGGTCTTTTATCTGTTCGGATAAGGCGCCAGAGAATAGGCGCGCAGCATTCAACGGTTGAAGTAGATCATGACTGACTGCAGCCAGAAATTTTGTTTTCGATAAGTTCGCTTGCTCTGCTTCTAATTTTGCCTCACGTAAGCGTGCCTCTACACCTGCTCGCTCCGTAATTTCCGATCTCAATTGTTCATTTAGCGCTGTCAGCGCTGAAGTTCTTTCTTCTACTCGCTCTTCGAGCAGCTGATGAGAAAGCTCTAGCGCTTCGGCGGTACGTCGACGCTCGGTAATGTCTCGAATCATGACAAAAAAGCCATCGGGATGACCATCTTTATCAATATTCGCGACATAAGACTTCAGCATATAACGTTGCTCACCTCTAGCATTTGTCTGCCACATCTCAAACGTGACGTTTTCACCCGCTAAGGCGCGATCAACATAAGGTGATAAGTTGTTAAATTGCTCCTTGGTATAAACCTCGAACGTGGTTTTACCATTTAGATAGCCATCGGTTTTACCAAACCACTCATTATAAACTTTGTTAGTAAAACGATACTTAAGATCTTTATCGAGATAGGCAATAAGCGCTGGAACATTATCCGTTATCAGACGAATCCACTGCTCACTCTGCCTAAGTGACTCAGCATATTTATGTCGCTCGGTGATATCCGTATACGTATTAATAAACCCGCCTTTAGGCATAGGGTGTGTTCGAACTTCAATAACTTGCCCCAACCGCCCCCTTTGCTCGGACGCCAATACTTCGCCTTGCTGAGCGGCCGTAAGCGCATGCTGTAAGATGGCATGATTATCGAGCATTAACGCCGCAAAAGGCGGATAAGACTCTACCTGCTGCACATCAACATCCATCAGGTCCAAGAATCTATCATTCCATAGCTCTACCCGCCCTTCGGGCGTCACTAGAACAACCCCTTGAGAAAGGTTATCTACAGTTCGCTGCAGAAGCTTTGTTTTTTGCGCAAGCGCGTGTTCTCGATTAGCTGTTTCACGCTCTTTAATAGCGGTAATATCTGTGTACAGGATAACGAGCCCGCCGTCCTGTGTCGGTCGTTCAGACATCTGCACCCAGCGACCATCATTGAGTTTATAAACCTTACTGCCGCTATTAGTTGCTGGATACTCTTCGTCTACTAGTCCACTGATCCGCGCCAAGCGGCTGATATCTTGAATGGTTGTCCCTGTTTTTACATCGAGCCCGGTTGATTCCCAAACATTACAAAATTTACTATTAAAAAGGACAATTTTTCGTTCATCATCAAACAGCACGAATGCATCAGATATGCTTTCAATGGCATCGACTAAGCGTTGATTCGCTAGTGCCGCTTGATCATTTGCCAGCTTGAGGTCTTGGTGACTCTCTTTAAGCTCCGACAAAACTCGGTTTAACGCTTCTGTTCTTTCGCGTACTTGTTCAGCCAGTACAACAGAATGTTCAAAAGCAGAATAAGGGTTAGCGCCCTGACAGCCACCTGCTTCAACCCTTTCAATCAGCACATGGTTAATTTTTCGTAACTTGCGGTTTTCTTCTTCTAACTGATCAATACGATCTTGCAAGGCGGTGCTATCCATTGTGCCGCCTCCCAATCGCTACTGCCGTGAACGTCTGATTTATATGCATTCCTGCCATCTGCTCACCGTATGTATTGAACCCTATCACTCTATTCTTCTGCAAAACTTCAGAGACTGAGTCAGAGGTTCCAAGCAGCTCACACTCCAACCGCCTTAAGAAACAATCACAACCAATGATTAACTGCGGTATCCCTATTTTTTCTTCAATATCATCTAGCTTACTGGCCAAGTTAACCGCTAAATCACCGGGTTCCATGATGGTTAGAACAATGCCATTCTCAACCGCGCAATAAAACTTCAAGCTAAGATCAGGATTGACTTGCTGTATGGAACGCACAAAGAACTCATCCCCCAGCTTTACGGCGATAGGGTTTAACGCAAATATCTCATTATTTAATGCGTCAACAGAAACACCAATAGATCTGGCATAAACAATAGCCGCAGGCTCAGCGTTAAGTTCATAGACACATCTAGAATCGGCATCGGCCGCTGTAACCACCAGCTTTTCCTGCTTATTACGCATATGGTGCGTACTGAATACTTCGAAATTAAAAGCGGTGTTAACCATCATGACGACGGCCGCATCAGTATGAAACTGACCGTTATAGAAAACATGGGTTTTGGCGAGATGGGTATCATCTGCAGCAGAACCACCAAAATTAGGGATACTTCCCAAAGCCGAATTTAAAGTAACGAGTACGTTTTCTTCCTGAATGGAAAGTCCATCTAACAATGTCAGCGCGAAGGTATTCGATTTAATCGGTGCAATTTCGTGTGCTCGGCAACCGGCAATAAGCTGATCAACCAATGTTTGCGCATCCGTTAAACTAAAATCATCTAGGCATTCAATAGAAGCCGCTTCGATGGCAAAAGCACTAGCACTAAAACCGATGGCCGTAATACAGCCCTGACCGTAACCATGTGGGGTTATCTCCCCTGCGGTTGTACAACCAACAACATCTCTGTCCGAAAACGCCTGATTTATCGCTACCGCCAATAAAGAAAGATCATATTCAGCGGAGCAAAAGAAGATGATCGACTGAATATCGATATCAGAAAACTGCTTATGCAGATCCGCTGCAGCACCGTGTGGGTTGGTATCATAAGATACCGCACTAACAAACGCAGGAGCATGAGACAAAACATCGATCCTCAATAAGGCAACAATTACCTCATTCTAAGACCTGAGAAGCAGTACCAAAATACTACTTGAGACCCCTTTTGCTACATGTTAAGTGCCTTTCATAACTATCTGAATTAACAGATAAATTATTTCAAGGCATCGCAATATAGAACTTAAGGACTATGACAGAAAATTATGACAGGTGCGTAAGAAGCGCCCGCAGCTTACTAGGTTTAACCGGTTTGTTAATCACGGGGAAACCTAACTGATTAAACATCTGGCTACATTCACTACTACGATCAGCCGTTAGCATTACGGCGGGGATTTCACACCCTAATGCCGCTCTAATACCAAAAATAGCATCGGTTCCAAGCAGGTCATTATCTAAATGATAATCAGCAAGAATAACATCTGGCACAAACGATTCATCCTCACAAAGTGCAATTGCCTCCTCTTGACTGGCTGCAGTGATAACACGACACCCCCACTGCCCAAGAAGCGCATCCATACTGACTAAAATATTTTCTTCGTTATCGATAACAAGGATCGCAAGGCCATGTAACTGATCAAGTTGTGGCGTATGGAAAGGCGCCTGACTCTTATCAGCAACGTGGGGATCGTCG